>Ga0209050_1000360_pt1 | contig 87458 bp, 95 predicted proteins | sample Araplavi_mTSA_r2_FD_184276 | JGI IMG/M metagenome (GOLD analysis project Ga0209050, IMG submission 184276) | Arabidopsis root microbial communities from North Carolina, USA - plate scrape MF_Cvi_mTSA_r2 (SPAdes) (version 2) | ecosystem: Host-associated > Plants > Roots > Endosphere | place: USA...
TGTGACCCTTGGATTCGAAGAATTTCAGGAACTTTTCGCGAATTTCAGCAGATTTCATGTCGTAAAAGGTAGGTTGCAGGCTGGTGCAAAGGGTTGATTATACGTGAACAGCCCGCCGTTGCGGTGGGCATGGGCCTCTAGGCCCGCTAAGAGAAGTCTGGCCCGATCAGGTCGATACGGTCAGTGCAGAAGCCGTCCACGCCCAGGGAAAGGATTTCCCGCGCGCGCTCCGGCGTATTGACGGTGTAGCAAAACAGGCCAAGGCCTGCCGCCTTCACTGCTTGCGCCTGTTCCGGCGTAAGGTATTTGTGGTTGGTATGGATCGCCACCGCGTCCAGTTCACGCGCTGTTTCGAGCCAATTGGCGGGAATCTTATCAAACAAGCAAGCTCGCGGCAGTTCGGGGGCGGCATCGCGCGCAGCCGCCAGCGCAGGCATGCTGAAGGAAGACAGCAAAGGCATTTGCGCCGGATCGCCCGCCGCCACTTCCGCCGCAAAACGGGCGCGCGCGGTTTGCGCCACCCAGCGGCCAGTCGCCTCATCATGGCCTTCGGCCGGCTTGATCTCGATATTCATCCAGATCTTGTGCTCTTTGCAGTAGTCGACCCACTCAAGGAAAAGCGGCACCGGCTCGCCACGAAACTCCGGGCCGAACCAGCGGCCGGCATCCATCTTCGCCAATTCCGCTGCCGTAAAATTAGGCACATAGCCATCGCCGTACACCGTACGGCCGAAATGCGGATCGTGCATCACCACGCCGATGCCGTCGGACGACAGCATGACGTCGAATTCCACCGCGCGGAAACCATAAGCCAGGCCAGCGCGCAGGCCAGCGATGGTGTTTTCCGGAGCCAGCGTACCGCCTCCGCGATGCGCAACGATTTTTGGGTAGGGCCACATGGATTAAAACACTAACACGGTTGGATGCGTTAAGCTAACGCTCCCTGAAAACAGTAGGAAGAAGACAACATGACCCCGAAGGCCCTTGGACACATTCGCGTACTGGATTTAAGCCGCGTGCTGGCCGGCCCCTGGTGCTCGCAGAACCTCGCCGACCTGGGCGCGGACGTGATCAAGATCGAACGTCCGGGCGCCGGCGACGACACACGCGCCTGGGGTCCTCCCTATGCCAAGGATGCCTCCGGCGCCGACACGACCGAAGCGGCCTACTACCTGTCCGCCAACCGCGGCAAGCGCTCGGTGACATGTGATATCTCCAAGCCGGAAGGGCAAGCCCTAATTCGCGAACTGGCCAAGCACGCCGACGTCGTGCTGGAGAACTACAAGGTCGGCCAACTCAAAAAGTATGGCCTGGATTATGAATCGCTGAAGGCCGTGAAGCCGGACCTGGTGTACTGCTCCGTCACCGGCTTTGGCCAGGACGGCCCATACGCGCACCGCGCCGGCTACGACTTCCTGATCCAGGGCATGGGCGGTTTGATGTCCGTGACCGGCGAGCGCGACGACCTGCCGGGCGGCGGCCCGCAGAAAGCCGGCGTCGCCCTGACCGACCTGATGACCGGCATGTATTCCACCATCGCCATCCTGGCCGCCCTCACCCACCGCGACCGCACCGGCGAAGGCCAGTACATCGACATGGCGCTGCTGGACGTGCAGGTGGCGATGCTGGCCAATATGGGTTCCAACTACCTGAATAGCGGCAAGGCGCCCAAGCGCTGGGGCAACGCCCACGCCAATATCGTCCCATACCAGACCTTCGCCTGCGCCGACGGCTACATCATCGTCGCCACTGGCAATGATGGCCAATACCAGAAGTTCGTGGAAGTGGGTGGCCGGCCCGACCTGGCAACGCATGAACGCTACGCCACCAATCCACTGCGCGTAAAGAACCGCGACGAGCTGGTGCCGATCCTGGCCGAAATGGTGAAAGCCAAGCCACGCGACTGGTGGATCGAGCAATTGGAAGCTGTCGGCGTTCCCTGCGGCCCTATCAACGACCTGCACGACGTCTTCAAGAACCCGCAAGTGCAAGCGCGAGGCATGGTGGTGGAGGCGCCCCACCCGACTGCCGGCAAAGTAAAACTGGTACGCAATCCGATGCGCCTGAGCGCCAGCCCGGCCGAAACCGACATGGCCCCGCCCCTGCTGGGCCAGCACACTGACGAAGTCCTGCGCGAAGTCCTCGGCCGCAGCGAAGAAGAAATCGCCACCCTCCGCAACAAAGGCGTCCTGTAAGAAACGCTACGGCCGAGTCCGTGTCCCACCATGGGGTCACACCCGTTTTGAGACACGAACTCTTCCTTAACACGCTAGAGCTCGTGTCCCGTTTCGGGTGTGACCCCACGGTGGGACACGGGCTCGACTGGCTGCTGTTTAATGCAGGTGCTGCTTGAAGTCGAATAGTTCGCGGTGCATGAAGTTCACTGCGGCTTTCATCTCGGGCGTCACCTGCATGCGCTCGCTGGCGCAGACGCGGCGGGCTCGGGCACCGAGCATCTCCATGTCGTCTACCAACTTGGGTACGTTGGCGTAGTCTTCACTCACCAGCATTTCGCTGATGTCGTCGGAGCGGCGGTCCAGCTTCTGGATCGTGTCGCGCAGTTCGCCAGTCAGGTGGCGCTCGGCCGACAGGGCTTGCGCGGCCTGGCTGACGGCCATTTGAATGTTGCTGAGCCTGATACGGATTTCGCGATCGTGCATCATGATGATCTCCTCGCTCTAAACGGCACCCAGCGTGCCGGTCGGACTTGGAGATCGTTCGAGCCCGGCGGTTCAATCACCCTGCCTCAGCTTTGATCTGGCTCAACATTGGTGCGATTGGTGTCAACCGGCGCAGGTGGATTGCAATTGCAACGGCGCCCACCAGGCAGCTTGCAAGCAGCATGACCACGCCAGCCCAGCCTGCCCAGCCCCACAGTATCCCTGCCGCCCAGCCAACCACGCTGGAGCCGAGGTAGTAGAAGAACAGGTATAGCGCGGATGCCAATGCCGCCCCGCGCGCACGACGGCCAACCCAGCTACTCGTCATTGAGTGCGAGGCGAAGAAAGCAAACGTGAACAGCGCCAGCCCGCTTACGACCAGGGGCAGCCAGCTCGACAAGGTCAGCACGATGCCCGCCAGCATCAGGCTGAGCACCAGGTACAGCACGCCCTTGCGGCCGTAGCGGTCCGCCAGCTTGCCGGCCCAGACTGAACTGAATATCCCCAGCAGGTAGAGCAGCGAGATCCCGCCAACGACGCTTTGGCGCAGCGCGAAAGGTGCGGCCAGCAGGCGGTAGCTGATGTAGTTGTAGGCGCTGACCATGCAGCCCATCAGCAGGAAGGCCAGGGTGAATAACCATGGCAAGCCGTCGTCGCCCAGGTGCCGGCGCGCATTTTCGGGCAGTGCGCGCCAACCTCCGGCCATTGCGCGGAAGTGGCGCGACTCGGGCAGGCTGCGCCAGAACTCGGCAGCGGCCAATACGCCGGCCACGCCCATCGCCACCAAGGCCACACGCCAGGAGAAAAAGTCGCTCAATACAGATGTCACCATGCGTCCGACCATGCCGCCAAAGGCGCTGCCACTGATATAAAGTCCCATCGACAGGCCCAGCGATTCGGGCTCGATTTCCTCGGCCAGGTAGGCCATCGCCACGGCGGGCATGCCACCCAGCGCCACACCAAGCAGGACGCGCGCAGCCAGCAATTGACCGTAACCGCTGGCCAACGCACACAACAGCGTCATCACGGCGGAGATGGCGAGCGCGGCGACCATCAAGGGTTTGCGGCCGAATCGGTCTGAGATGGCGCTCGACGCCACCAGCGAAACCGCCATTGCGGCCGTCGCCAGCGACAAGGACAGGCTGCTCTGCGCCGGCGTCAGCGCAAATTCGTGGGACAGCAGCGGCATCAGGGGCTGTACGCAGTACAACAGCGCGAAGCAGGAGAAACCGCCAAAGAACATGGCGCGATTGGTGGGGTGGCTGAGGGCTTTCATGGTGAATCCATCTTAGGATTGCCCTGTATTACTGTCCAATATATATTTAAGGCGTTATTAATCGCTTCTACATATTATGGAATTGCGTCACCTGCGCTATTTCGTGGCCGTGGCCGAGGAGCTGAGCTTCACTCGCGCGGCCGAACGGCTGCATATCGGCCAACCTCCCCTTTCGCAGCAAATCCAGGCGCTTGAGGCGGAGGTGGGCGCGCGCCTGTTCGATCGCAGCAAGCGCTGGGTGCGATTGACCGAGGCGGGCAAGCTGTTCCTGGAGGATGCGCGGGCAATCCTGGCGCAAGCCGATCGCGCGGCCGAACGGGCACGCCGTGCGCAGCGTGGGGAGGCGGGAGAACTGCGGGTGGGCTTTACGTTTTCCACGCCTTTCACGCCGCTGTTTGCGCGCGCCATTCGCCGCTACCGCCAGCTTTATCCGGACGTGGCGCTAACCTTGCATGAGATGACGACGCTGCACCAGATAGATGCCCTGGAAGCGCGCAAGCTGGATCTTGGTTTTGTGCGGCCGCCGGAGGTGGCTCTGCCGGAGCATCTGGAGTTGACGACTCTGCGCCGGGATCCTTTGCTGCTGGTTCTTGCGAGCGATTCGCCGCTGGCGCGCAAGCGCAAGATCAAAGTGGCTGACCTGGCGGAGCTTCCGTGGGTGATGTATCCGAAGGAGTCTGGCGTGGGGATTAATCACGCCATCCTGGGCATGTGCCGGGCGGCCGGGTTCGTGCCGCAGGTGGCGATGGAGGCGGGTGAGGCTGCGACCATTATTGGGCTCGTTGCGGCTGGGATTGGGGTGTCGGTGCTGCCGTCGCCGTTCCAGTCGATGCATTTGGAGGGCGTGGTGTTTCGGCAGTTGGATGATGCGGGGGCGGTGACTTCGCTGCAGTTGGCGCAGCGACGGGGGGATGGTGGGGCGTTGGTGGAGGCGTTTGTGCGGGTGGCGCTTGAAGAAAACCGGTAAACCGGTGTCTGACCCGCAGGGTCAGACACCGGCCGCTCGGCTGGCACTGGCGCGTTCTGGAGTGTTGGCTGAGACCGTACAGTGTCTGACCCTGTGGGTCAGACACTGGTTTACCGGTTTTCAGTCGTAATCGGCGTCGAGCTCGGAGCCAGCGTAATTCTCCAGCTCCGTCCACAGCGTCTTCATCGCAAAGCGCCCTGGCAGCTTTTGCAGCACAGTGCAGGTGCGGCGATACAGGTCGATGCGGTTCAACAGCACGAGCCGATGCTGCTCCGGCACCGCCGCCACCAGCGCTTCCCAGCCCGCTTCGTAATCCGGCTTGGCCTTGCGCACCGCCTTGACGAAGCGTTCGAACTCTTTCTGTCCGGTGCGGGCGACGATGCGGCCGCCGCCTTCCACCGCGAAGATGATCGCCAACGCGATCACGCCTTCCGCATTCAGGTCAGGATCCTTGATTGCGCCTTCCTGGTTATGCCGGCGCAGCCAGTTCGCCAGCCGCACCACGGCCTGCACTTCCTGGCGCTGCTTCAACTGCGTCTGGAATTTGGCTGGACCATCCCAGTTGGCGCCCGGTTCGGTGTAACAAATGTCGAAGAACAGGTCGCGCAGGCGGCGCTGCGCATACATTGGGTCGTTGTCGTACTCACCGATCAGCGTATCCTCCGGCATCGCGGCCAGGTCCTTCAACTGGCGGAAGCCAGCCTGGAAGGCCAGCTCCGCGCCCTGCTCCACCAGGAAATCCAGCGCCAGTTCGTCTGAATCGACAGTCAGCACCTGCTCCAGGCCGAGCGACACGCCGCCGACCGTCAGGTTGACCGCCTTCTGGATGCCTTCCGCCGTGCGGTTGTTGGTGAACTTGTCCGCCACCATGGCCGTGATGCCGCTCAATTCTTCGGCCAGGATGACGGCCGCATCTTCGCGGTCGTCGCCCGGCAGCAGTTTGATGGCGCGGGTCAGCCGCGGCAGGCTTTCTTTGACGAGTGCGGGCAGCATCAGCCGAAGATCCCCGTACCGATCGAGCGGCGTGCGCGTTCGCGGCCGGTGCCACTGCGGGTGGTCGGCACTTGCTTGCGCAGGCGGTACAGCAGCTCTTTGGTGGAGCGCTGCAGGTGTTCCGGTTCTTCGTCAGGATCGTCGCTGAACTCCGCGTCGGCCAGGTCGGCGCTGTGGCGGAATTCCGGGAACAGTTCGAACAGGGCGCGGTCCCAGCCGTCTTCATTGGCTTGCGCCAGGGCGACGGCGACCGGGACGATGTCGTTGTCGGACGAAGTCTGGCCGGTCAGGTAGGCGCCTTTCGAGATCACTTCGCCCGCAACTTCCAGCACCTCTTTCGGCGCCAGCGAGAACAGGATCGCGAACGCGGTGCAGCCCCAGTCGGTGGCCGACGCTTCCTTCAGCAGTTCGGCGCGGCGCTCTTCGTCTTCAGTGCCGAAGATCACGCCATGCATGTGGGCGAACAGCGATTCGGCGATACGCTCAGGATCGTCTTCGATCATGTCGTCCGGCCAGGTGGCGGCGATGTAGGCCAGGCTTTCGGCCCACTGCTTCGGCGGCACCAGCAGGGTCGCCAGCGACATCTTGCCGCCGTCGAAGCCGGACATGTGCAGCGCCGTCACGTGCGGCGGCAGTTCCTGCAGCACTTCCACCACGGCCAGGTCGCCGTGGGTGTCCGCTGCTTCGGCAAAGGCGCGCTCGGCGTGCTCCAGGGAGCCCGCCAGAACGAGTTCGGTGACCTGCTTGCGAATGGCTGGCAGATTCTTGTCGGTCATGCTCAATCCTCCTGCTGGTCAAAGATGCCGGTGAAGTCGTCGGTTGCGACATCATCCGCGTAATCGTCTTCATCGTCGCCCTCGTCGCCTTCAGCCAGGCGGTCGAGCGAAGTGTCCTCGTCGTCCCACATGCGCGGATGCTTGTGCAGCAGCGCGGTGATGATGGCCTGGCGCGCCAGGTCCGGGTGGTTCTCTTCCAGCGCTTCCAGCAGGCCTTCCGCCTTCGGGCAGGTGGCGGCGCCGAATACTCGGGCCGGGTCGCCGTATTCGAAATCTTCGGCGTCGGCAAAAGCTGCCTTCGGGTCGTGGAATTCGATCACGTCCACCAGGGCGAAAGCCATCATGTTCAAATCGTCGATGCCGCCGCCGTTCAGGTATTCGGTGCGCAGGGCTTCGACCATCTTCTTGTAGTTCTTGTGGTCAGGCGGATCGCCGAGGATGCCCTCGATCTGCCCTTCCAGTTCGCGCGCCTGGTAGGCGAACTCTGGGTGTACTTTTCTCATTTGCTGCAGTCTTTCTGTCGATTCAGGCGGCGGGGATCGTCACGCCGTTGACGCTGAAGATGGAACGCCACTGTTGGTAGGCTTCCGCTTCCGGGTCGATGATGATGCGGTGGTGCACACTCTGGTTGTATTCTTCCCGTTTTTCGGGGTCGGACAACACTTCGTAAGCTTTGACGATGGCCTTGAAGCGGGCGTCGGCGCCCGGTTCCTGGTTGCGGTCCGGGTGGAAACGCATGGCCAGGGAACGATAGACCTTCTTGATTTCCTCGTCAGAGGCATTGGGCGCGACACCGAGCACATTATATAAATTTTCCATATTGCAACTCCGGGCCGGTTTTTAAACGCGTAAGGACGAATTATCCTATAAAATGCCCTGTTTACGCTGAATATCACCCTAAAACCGGTAAACCAGGGTCAGACCCAAGGGTCTGACCCCGTCTGACCAGCCGCTAAAGGTTTCGGTTTAAGGCTTTTGATCTTCGACGAAAGTCAAAGGCCCCAAACCCAAACCCTTGGCGGCAGAACTGACTGGGTCAGACCCTTGGGTCTGCCCCAGGTTTACCGGTTTTAAACCACGAACATACATGAGCAACGACAAAAAAACTGCTGCCCCGGCCCCAGCGCCGAATTTCCTGCGCAATATCGTTGAAGCCGACCTGGCCTCCGGCGTGACCAACCGCGAAGGCCTGCCTCCGGTCATCACCCGCTTCCCGCCGGAGCCAAACGGCTACCTGCACGTCGGCCACGCCAAATCCATCTACACCAACTTCGGCCTGGCACGCGATTACGGCGGCCGTTGCCACCTGCGCTTCGACGACACCAACCCTGAAAAAGAAGAACAGGAATACGTCGACTCCATCATCGACAGCGTGCGCTGGCTCGGTTTCGACTGGAACTACAAAGGCCCGGTCGGCGCCGGCGACCACCTGTACTACGCTTCCGACTATTTCGACAAACTGTACGAAATGGCTGAATACCTGATCAAGGCCGGCAAGGCCTACGTCGACAGCCAGAGCGCCGAGGAAATGAAGAACACCCGCGGCGGTTTCGGCGTCGCCGGCACCAATTCGCCATACCGCAACCGCTCGGTCGAAGAAAACCTGCAACTGTTCCGCGACATGAAGGCGGGCAAATACAAGGACGGTGAGCACGCACTGCGCGCCAAGATCAGCGAAGACGCCATGTCCTCGCCGAACATGAACATGCGCGACCCGGCGATCTACCGTATCCGCCACGCCCACCACCACCGCACAGGCGACGCCTGGTGCATCTACCCGATGTACGACTACACGCACCCGATCTCGGATGCGCTGGAAAACATCACCCATTCGATCTGCACCCTGGAATTCCAGGATCACCGCCCGTTCTACGACTGGCTGCTGGAAACCTTGTCGGAAGGCGGCTTCTTCACCAAGCCAGTGCCGCACCAGTACGAGTTCGCACGCCTGAACCTGACCTACATCGTCACCTCCAAGCGCAAGCTGCGCCAGATGGTGGAAGAAGGCATCGTGGACGGCTGGGATGACCCGCGCCTGCCAACCATGGCTGGCATGCGCCGCCGCGGCTTCACGCCCGAAGGCATCCAGCTGATGTGCGAACGCACTGGCGTGACCAAGTCCGACGGCTGGATCGACTTCGGCGTGCTGGAAGGCGCCGTGCGTGAAGACCTGGACCCGAAAGCACCTCGCGCCATCGCCGTGCTGCGCCCGCTGAAGCTGATTGTCGAAAACTTCCCGGAAGGCCAGTCGGTCGAGTGCACTTCACCAGTTCACCCGCACCACCCTGAACTGGGCCACCGCACCTTCCCGTTCACCCGCGAACTGTGGATCGAAGAAGAAGACTTCATGGAAGTGCCAAGCAAGGGCTACTTCCGCTTCACCCCACCGGTCGGCGACCAGCCGGGCGCCCGCGTGCGCCTGAAATACGGCTTCGTGGCCGAATGCACCGGCTACGACAAGGATGAAAACGGCAAGGTCACCGCCGTGCGCGTGAAATACTTCGAAGACTCCAAGTCCGGCACCCCGGGCGCCGATACCTACAAGGTGAAGGGCAATATCACCTGGGTCAGCGCCGAAGCTGCCCTGGAAGCGGAAGTGCGCCTGTATGACCGCCTGTTCACCGAAGAAAAACCGGACGCCGGCGGCAAGGACTTCAAGGAATTCCTGAACCCGAAAGCGCTGGAAGTGGTCAAAGCCTACCTGGAGCCGGGCCTGAAGGACGCGGTCGCCGAAGAGCGCTTCCAGTTCGAGCGCCACGGCTACTTCGTGGCCGACCGCGTACTGTCGCAACCTGGCAAGCCGGTGTTCAACCGCATCGTCACCTTGAAAGACAGCTGGGCAAAATAATTGCCCCAAACTGTGACAAAAAAGCCGCCTTCGGGCGGTTTTTTATTGTTAGTTTGATTTCAATCAAAGTGGCGTTTTTGCAACTTGACCTTGAAGAGGGGAAATTCTTATAGTCGCGCAATGACCCGCCTACAACTCAGCCTGTTTGCCCCCGCCAAACCCTTGTGGTGGCTGGGAATTGCGCTGTCGCTAGGAGTGGGCCTTGGACTCCATACGGTTGCAACCCGCTCTGTCGAAAGCGAAGCCCGGTCCCGCTTCCACAACCAGGCCCGCAACACGCAGTTCAATATCAACGCAAGCATCAAGGCCTACACGGACGTCTTGCGCGCAGCCGCCAGCTACTTCCAGGCCGGCGGCGAAGTCACCCGGGAAACCTTCCACCGCTATGTTCAAGGGCTGGACCTTGAGCACAATTACCCGGCCATCGACAATATCAATTTTGCCGAGTACTACACGGACCTTCATCGACCGGCGGCAGAGGCCCGCCAGCGCCAGCTCACCGATAACCTCTACCCCGCCTACCGCCTCCACCCCGAAGGAAAACGTCCCGAATATGCGGTGCTCACCCTGATCGAGCCGCTCGAAGGCTTCGGCGACCGTTACGGCCTTGATATCGCAGCCCGCCCGGGTGTGGCCGGTGCGCTGTTCGCCGCGCGCGACCAGGGCGCCTTAAGCAGTTCCGGCCAGCCCATCCCTCTGCGCAGCGCGCCAAGCCACGTCGGCATGGCAATGCGCATCCCGATCTACCGCAACGGCATGCCGGTGACCACGGTTGCCGAACGGCGCCTGGCATGCGTTGGTTCAGTGGGCTTGGGCTTCAGCGTGCCGCGCCTGGTTGAGGCGGCACTGGGCGAAATGCCAGTACGCGCCGTGCGCGTGACCCTGCGCGACAGCAGCAGCATCGGCAAGCCGGCCCCCCTGCTTTTCGACAGCCAGCCCGGCATGCCAGGTGTGGACAGCGACCATTTCATCACCGAGCTGCCGGTACAGTTCCACGGCCGCACCTGGAACGCCCAGTTCAGCGTGCCGAAGCGCGCACTGTTCTCAACCTTTGACCAGTACCTGCCTGCGCTGGCGGGCAGCATGGGTTTTGGTGCGAGCGTGTTGATTTATGCCCTGTTCGTCACGCTGGCCTCTTCGCGCCGCCGCGCCGTGAAGCTGGCGCGCGCCATGACGCGCGAATTGCGCGACAGCCAGGCGCGTCTGCAACTGTCGCACCATCGCCTGCGCCGCCTGGCAGCGCACGCGGACCACATCAAGGAAGAAGAGCGCAAGCGCATTGCACGCGAGATCCACGATGACCTGGGCCAGAACCTGCTAGCGTTGCGCATAGAAGCCGATATCCTTGCTACGCGCACCGAGAAAACCCACCCGCGCCTGCATGCGCGGGCACGCGCGACACTGCACCAGATCGACAATACCATCCGCAGCGTGCGCCAGATCATCAACGATTTGCGGCCGAATGTGCTGGACTTGGGCCTTTCCGCAGCGGTGGAGTGGCAGATCGCGCAGTTCCGCCTGCGCTCGGGCATCAAGTGCGAATTCATTGAAGACGCAGTGGCTGACCATGGCGTCGATGACCATTGCGCAACTGCTTTCTTCCGCGTGCTGCAGGAATCGCTAAGCAATATCCACCAGCATGCGGCGGCCACCGTCGTGCGCGTTGAACTGCACCAGTCGCATGGCATGCTGCGCATGACCATCACCGACAACGGCATCGGCATCAATACGGCCAACCGCCATAAAGTCGGCTCTTTCGGCCTGGTTGGCATCGAGGAGCGCATCAGCCTGCTCGGCGGGAACTGCTCGATCAACAGCCTTCCGCATGGCGGCACCACGATCAGCATCGCGGTGCCCGTTGGCTATCGCGTGGCGCCTGCCGACGACGATATGCGGCTTAGTGCCTAGAGAGGTTCTTAGGCATTTTTACCACGCGGTAGGACTTTACCTGCCCTTGTTGATCCAAATCAAACTCCCTTTCCGCAGCTCAGCAAAAATGCATTTGTAACATTTGACGACGCGACAAGCTATTGATTTGAAAGGATCTTCGCTGTGTTGTTTATGCCGCGCACGTTTAAATTGTTACTTGCATTAGCGGGGGCTCGATCTATACTTGAGCTAGTTGATCTACATCAACATCTGTGTTCCCAACTCCGAACACACCAGATGCCTGGCAATACAACACCAGCCCCCTAGAACGGCGTCTTCTCTCTCTCAGTCAGTCTTAAATTCGCTCACTTTTAAAGGGATTGTCACTCATGATTTCTGCTGAAAGCTTCAAGGCTATTGCCGACCTGGACCTGGAACCAATCAAGGTGAAACTGATGCACGTGGAATCTGGCGAAGGCTGGTCGCTGGAAAAGGTCAACGCCATCGAATTCGAATACCGCCGCTTCCTGTACCTGATGAAGATGTTCCCTAACGAGCAGACCGCTCCGTTGATGGACGTGGACATCTTCTGGCACTACCACATCCTCGACACGATGAAGTACTTCATCGATTGCGAGAACGTGTTTGGCTACTACCTGCACCACTTCCCATACATCGGCCTGCGCGGCGAAGATGATGAAGAGGCGCATGAGCGCGTGGGCAATCGCATGAAGGAACTGTATGAAGAAACCTTCGGCGAAGATTATTTCCGTAGCGCGGTTGCTTACTCGGGCCGCGTCGCCACTGAAGCTGCCGCCGCCGAGGGAGCCCAAGTGGCCTACTCGGGCCGCGTCGCTGACGAAGCGGGCCAGCAGGTAGCGTATTCCGGCCGCGTTGCTGCAGAAGCTGGGGCGCAAGTTGCTTACTCGGGCCGCGTCGCCGCTGAAGCCGCACCACAAGTCGCGTACTCGGGCCGCGTCGCTGCCGAGGCGTCACCGCAAGTCGCTTACTCTGGCCGCGTGGCTGCCGAGGCGTCGCCGCAAGTTGCCTACTCTGGCCGCGTTGCAGCGGAAGCCGCACCAAAGGTCGCCTACTCTGGCCGTGTCGCAGCCGAGGCGTCGCCGCAGCTTGCTTACTCGGGCCGTGTCGCTGCCGAGGCGGCACCTCAAGTCGCATACTCCGGCCGTGTCGCGGTTGCCTACTCGGGCCGCGTCGCATCGAACGCTGCCCCCCAGGTTGCCTACTCGGGTCGCGTGGCAGCAGAAGCCTCGCCGCAAGTCGCCTACTCCGGCCGCGTGGCAGCTGAAGCAAAGACTGCATACTCGGGCCGCGTGACGGCAGAAGCGAAAACGGCATATTCCGGCCGTGTCGCCGCCGAGGCACAAACGGCTTACTCCGGCCGCGTCGCTGCCGAAGCCAAAACCGCCTACTCCGGCCGCGTCAGCGCCGAAGCCCAGGCGGCATCGCAATCGCTGTTCTACACCGCCCGTCCTCGCCTGGCCGCCGCCTGAGCCCGCTCAAGCGCGCAAATAAAAACGGCCGCCACCTGCAAGCAGGTGCGGCCGTTTTCTTACGTTCGAACGAAAGCTTAGTGCGCCATCAGCTCGCGCAGTTCACGAATGCTGAAATCGCTGATTTCATGCATGCGGATCAGGATCGTCGCGCCGATTGGCAGCGTGTTGTGACGAATCTTGCTGATTACCGGTGGAGCAACTTCCAGCGCGCGGGACAGGGCTGCGTCATTTTTCAGTTGCAGCTTTTCGATGATGGCGTCCAGAACGCGGTTCGGATTGTAGGTCGACGATGCAGTAATTTCTTTCAGAGAGCTCATGACTAGTACTTTTTCAATGTGTTGCGTGGTCGCAACAAAATTATTGGCGGAATTTTCGACAAAGAGCGCCAGAAAAAGCCGTTATTGACGCAATTTTCGGCACACGGACGGTATCATACACCGTTTTATTGCCGTTCGCTTAACGCCGTGAGATTTTGATAGATTCTAGCGCACAAAGCTGTGCTAGGAATTCAAATAGTTTAACAAAAAGACTACTTCTGGTCGTTTATTGCTAAAGTAAATGGCAGGCAGAGCCAGGCGAACGCGACCCATGCCAGGGCAGGCGGGAGGTACATCAGGGCTGCTGGCATGGGAGTGTACTCCGAACGCCAGTCCAGGCGGCGCCTGATTTCCTCAGGCGAAGGCGGGGGTAAGTGGGCGTGGCCGCGCTGGGCCAGGTAAGCACGGACTTGCTCCTTGGTGGGATGGCTATACATGGCGCCCTCCTTGGCAGACATTGGCACAAGATAGCGCCGGCAGCATCACGGGCGCTTGATGCATCTCAAGGCGGCTGCGACATCCGGGTACAGCAGCCGAACCTGCAACTCATTCTTCAGGCGCCGGTTCGCCAGTCTGCGCGACTCCGACATGAAGGACAACAGGGTTGGCCCCACGGCCTGCGCCAGTGTGGCACGATCCAGGCGAGGTGGGCGCGGCATACCGAAATGATCGGCCACCATGTCGAAATAGTCCCCCATTTTGAGCTCCGTGTCATCCACTGCGTGATACACACGGTTACAAAATCCTTTGCGCAATGTGGCTAAAACAACGCGCGCCAGGTCGTCGGCGTGGATATGGTTGGTATAAACATCATCTTCCGGCCGCAGTGCGGGCGTACCCTGCTCCAGGCGCTTGAGCGGCAGCCGGTCTTCCGCATAAATGCCTGGCACCCGCAGGATGGATAGCCGCCCCTGTGCACGACAGGCCCAGGCCCGCAGCACTTGCTCCGCATCGACCCGGCGCAACGCCCGTGCATTGCGCGGCGCAACGGCCTGGGTTTCATCGGCCCAGCGCCCGCCCAGGTCGCCGTACACCCCGGTGGTGCTCACATAAACCACTTGCGCCCGGTCAGGTAAAATGGCGGTCACATTGCGGGTGCGCCGATCCAGCGTGCCCTCGCCCGGCGGTGGAGCCAGGTGCACGATCTGTTGCGCCAGCCCGGCCAGGCGACGCAGCGACGCGGGCTGGTCCAGGTTGGCCAGCACCGGCACGGCGCCCGCCGCACGCAATTCGGCAAAGCGCTCGCGCTGGCTGGTCACGGCAAATACGCGGTAATGCGGGCGCACCAGGGGCAGCAAACGCATGCCCACATCGCCGCAACCAATGACCAGCAGGCGCGGCTTGTTGAATTTTTTACTGATTTCCATTTTTAAGATTGTATGTCTTTCCAAATTACTGTTCAGCCTAGCGGCCACCAATTCACCTGCGAAGACGACGAAACCGTATTGGCCGCGGCCATGCGCGCCGGTGTCGGCCTGCCATACGGCTGCAAGAATGGCGCCTGCAGCTCGTGCAAAGGCAAAGTGGTATCGGGCTCCGTCAGCCACAAGGCGCACCAGCGCCGCGCCCTGAGCGAGGAAGAAGAAGCGGCCGGCATGTCCCTGTTCTGCTGCGCGATTCCGCATTCGGACCTGGTGCTGCAAGCGCGCGAAGTGGTGGGCAGCGGCGAATTCCCGATCAAGAAAATGCCGACCCGCGTCAACGCGCTGGAGAAGATGGCGCCGGACGTAATGGTGCTGACGCTGCAACTGCCAGCCAACGAAACCTTCCAGTACAAGGCCGGCCAGTACATCGAATTCCTGCTGCGCGACGGCAAGCGCCGTGCCTACTCGATCGCCACCGCACCGGAAGGCGGCGCGATCACCCTGCATATCCGCCACATGCCGGGTGGCCTGTTCACCGACCAGGTGTTCAGCACCATGAAAGAGCGCGACATCCTGCGCTTTGAAGGCCCGCTTGGCACCTTCTTCGTGCGCGACGATTCCGACAAGCCGATGGTGCTGCTGGCCTCCGGCACGGGCTTCGCACCAATCAAAGCGATTGTCGAACACGAACGCGCCAGCGGCTCGAAGCGCCCGATGACGCTGTATTGGGGCGGCCGTCGCCCGCAAGACCTGTACATGGACGCGCTGTGCCGCCAATGGGCGGAAGAACTGCCGCACTTCAGCTATGTGCCGGTGGTTTCGGACGCCCTGCCTGAAGAAAACTGGACTGGCCGCACCGGCTTTGTCCACCAGGCCGTGATCGACGACCTGCCGGACATGTCGGGCTACCAGGTCTATGCCTGCGGCGCCCCGATCGTGGTCGAATCGGCCAAGCGCGATTTCGTCAAGGATTGCAAGCTGCCGGAAGACGAGTTCTACGCGGATGCCTTCACCTCCGAAGCAGACCTCCAGCAACCTTAAGTTTTTCCCCGCGCTGCGTGCCGTGGGGCGCGCAGCGCTCCACGGTTCCTTGGCTCCACCACGCACGCATATATGTCATCCAACGGCTTTTCCGTCCTCCGCCACCGCAATTTCGCCTTCTACCTGTCAGCCCGCCTGCTCGGCACCATCGCCGTACAGATGCAGAACGTCGCCATCGGCTGGCAAGTCTACGCACAGACCAAGAACCTGTACTACCTCGGCATGATCGGCCTGGCGCAATTTGCGCCCTTCTTGCTGCTGATCCTGTACGCGGGCCACGCGGCCGACCGCTACAACCGGCGCAACATCATCGCCACCTGTCTCGGCGCGCAGCTGGTGTGCGGGCTGGCGCTGCTTGGCTACACGCACAGTGGCTTCAGCGCCGTGTGGCCGATCTTCGCCGTGCTGGTCCTGTATGGCAGCGCTCGCGCCTTCATGAGTCCCGCCACGCAGGCAGTGCTGGTGAACATGGTGCCGACTGAGGATTTCAGCCGCGCCGTGGCGCTCTCCAGCTCCACCTTCCAGGTCGCCGTGATCCTTGGCCCGACGCTGGGCGGCCTGCTGTACATCTACGGCCCTGCAGCTGTCTACACCGTTACTTCCCTCATGCTGCTGGCGGCCGTGGTGCTGATGACGCTCACCCGCCCAGCCCCGCAAGCCACGCGCAAGGAACCAGCCACCTGGCACAGCGTGCTGGAAGGCCTGCGCTTCGTCTGGTCGCGCCCTATCATGCTGGGCGCGATTTCACTCGACCTGTTCGCCGTGCTGTTCGGCGGCGTGACAGCCCTGCTGCCCGCGCTCGCGCACGACGTGCTGCACGTCGGCCCGACAGGCCTCGGCCTGCTGCGTACTGCTCCCGGTGCTGGCGCTGCACTGTGCTCGATCGCGCTCGCGTTCTGGCCGATCACGCGCCGCGTCGGCGCCTGGATGTTCGGCGGCGTCGCCGTGTATGGCATCTGCACCGTGATCCTCGGCACCACGTCCAGCTTCATCCTCGCGCTGGCCTGCCTGCTGCTGCTTGGCACCGGTGACATGATCAGCGTGTACGTGCGCCACCTGCTGGTGCAATTCGAAACGCCCGATGAGATCCGCGGCCGCGTCAGCGCGGTCAACGCCGTATTCATCGGCGCCTCCAACGAACTGGGTGAGTTCGAATCCGGCGTCACCGCCGGCTGGCTGGGGCTTACGCGCGCCATCATCTTCGGCGGCGTCGCCACGCTGGCCGTGACAGGCATCTGGGCCTGGCGCTTCCCGATCCTGTCGCGCATGGACCGCTTCCCCCATCACGACAAGTAGTAAGATTGGCCGCATGAGCTACCACATCATTCGCAGCCGGCCCCATTTGAGCGCCGCCATCGCGGTCGGCGCGCTGGCCGGCGTGTTCCTGCCCTCGCATTGGAAACCGCTGGTGCGCGTGCTGTCGGCATGGGACATCGCGGTGTGGATGTACCTTCTCACCGTAGGCTGGATGATGATGCGCGCCGACCACCGCGAGGTGAAGCGCATCGCCGCGCGACAGGATGAACGCGCAGCCACTATCCTCGCCAGCCTGGTCGTCGCCACGGTCGCCAGCATGATCGCCATCAGCAGCGAACTGGCCAGTCTGCGCGATATGCCAGCCAGCGAACGCGGACTGCATTACGCCTTCGTGGTCCTTACGCTGATTGGCTCCTGGTTCCTGGTGGGCACCCTGTTCTGCTTCCATTACGCTCACCTGTATTACAACGCCGAAGGAAGCCAGCGTCCCCTGTCCTTCCCTGGCGGCGAAACCCAGCCGGATTACTGGGACTTCCTGTACTTCTCCTTTACCATCGCAGTCGCCGCCCAGACGGCAGACGTCTCCGTGCAAGCGCCGTCCATGCGCAGGCTGGTGCTAGGCCAATCCGTGCTGAGCTTCTTCTTCAATCTTCTTATCCTGGGTTTATTTGTGAATATGGCGGCTTCGCTAATGTAGGCGTATGATGAAATCGCGTGGCAACACGTTTTGGTTAACAAACGGGAGCAGCATATGCAAATCAGTGTGAACACCGACAAAACCATCGAACGTACAGCAGGCCTGGATGACCATGTGAAGGAAGTGGTCAAGACTGCACTCCACCGGTTCGGCGAGCACATCGGACGCGTCGACGTCCACCTCAGCGAAGGCAATGCACAGAAGTCCTCTGACGGAGATATCCGCTGCATGATCGAGGCGCGCGTCAACGGCTACCAGCCGATTGCCGTCACCGACCACGACGCAACCCTGCATCAATCCATCAACGGCGCAGCAGACAAGCTGCAACGTGCCATCGACAGCGCATTGGGCCGCCTGAGCGATAGCAAACGCCACACCTCGCAGCCCAACTTCGAAGCGGCCGAGGAATAACCCTTAGCCGGCGGCAGCCAGGCCTTTCAGGTATCGGATACCTTGCAAGGCACGGCTGCCGTACCAGGACATCATTTCCCCGTCGACCAGCTGCACCGGCTTGCCGATCTGGCGCTCCAGCGCATCCACGTGTTCTTCCGTGAAGCGGTAAGGCTCGGACGACAACAGGACCTGGTCCACATCGCGCAGCAGCGCATCGCTCCATTGGAAGCTTGGATAGCGCACGTCGCCGATGTCGGGAATCGACCAGCCGATCAGCGCCAGCATGCGAGCGATATAGGTATCGCGCGACACCGTCATCCACGGGTCTTTCCAGATGCAATACAGTACGCGCTGCGGGCGTCCAGGCTTTATCTGCGCCAGTTCCGCCTCGAACGCCTTGCACCAGGCATCGGCCTTCTCCTGCGCGCAAAACACCCCGCCCATCAACTGCACCAGCGCCAGGTTATCGCGCGGCTCGATCGGATGCGTGACCACGATATTTGGCACGAACTCCGCCAGCTTGTCGACGGTAGGCTTTTCGTTTTCGTCGATGTTCACCACCAGGTGAGTCGGCGCCAGCTTGCGGATCTTCTCGATGTTGACGTCCTTGGTGCCACCCACTTTCGGGATACTGCGCACCACTTCCGCCGGATGAATGCAAAAGCCAGTGCGGCCCACCAGTTGCGGCGCCAGGCCCAGGTCGCAAAGCAGCTCGGTAATCGAAGGCACCAGCGAGACGATGCGCGCGTTTGGAGCGGCCGCATGTTGCTGGCCAAGGATGTCGGTAAAAGTCATGGGCGATATTGAACCACACTTAGGCTATCATTAACACCTGTTGATACCGTAGTAAGAAAGTTCATCTTGAAACCGATTGGCACCTTCGGCGCTTCCGCTTACCAGATCCAGGCCTTGCAATTATTCCGCGGCGCCGACAGCCTGCGCATCGCACCGTTGCTGAAAGACTGCCCGATCGTGCAGGTCGAGCAAGGCGAAGTGGTGGCAGATCCGCAGCGCGCCCGCCTGTACATCGTGCTGCGCGGCGCCCTTTCGGTGGCGGCGGATATGAGTACGGGTCTCTCCGACGGCACCACCATCAGCAAAGTGCTGCCCGGCGAAAGTGTCGGCGAACAGGCAGTGCTCGACGAAGAAGCCAACCAGGCCACCATTACCGCGCTGGAGCAAAGCGAATTGCTGGTGATCGAGTCGGAACTGGCGTGGGAGCTGATTGATGCCGCCAACGGCGTTGCACGCAACCTGTTGCGCATGCTGTCCTTCCGCATCCGGGCCGCCAATGCGCAACTGCGGCGGCGGCAAAAGCTGGGCGAGTTCTATCGCCAGCTGTCGATGGTCGACGGCCTGACCGGCCTGTATAACCGCGCCTGGCTGAACGACTTCCTGCCGCAGTTGATCGCCAGCGCCCAAGCCACCGGCAAGCCGCTGTCGCTGATCATGCTCGACATCGACCACTTCAAGAAATTCAACGACAGCCACGGCCACCTGCAAGGCGACGAAGCGCTGCGCACCGCTGCGCAAGTGCTGACCGGCGCCCTGCGCCCAAGCGACTTCGCGGTGCGCTACGGTGGGGAAGAAATGATGGTGGTACTGCCTGACACGAACGTGCAGGTGGCCGAAGCAGTCGCCGGCCGGCTGTGCCAGCGCATGCGCGAGGCCGTTGTCTTCAGCGACATGCGCCAGCCGCTGCCGCACATCACCAGTTCCTTCGGCGTCGCAGCCCTCGGCCTTATGCAGGACGAAACCGCCCTCATCGCCGCCGCCGACGCCGCCCTCTACCGCGCCAAAGAAGCCGGCCGCAACCGCGTTGAAGTCGCCTAAAAGTCGGGGTCAGGTCTGTCATTTGGACACGCAAGCCAATTCTTTGATTTATCTCAATACGCAAATTCGGTCGAATTCGCGTATTGAGATAAATCAAAGGTTAGCGCTAGCTGTCCAAATGACAGACCTGACCCCGAATTTGTCGCAAAAAATTTTAGGCACCGGTGGCGGCTTCATCCGTTGAGGACTGGCGGCTTTGTTTGGAGACAAAGTCATCCAGGCCCTTCTGGACCAGTTCGTAAGTCTTGTCGATATTGGCAGCAATGTCGCCGCCCAGCACCTTCAAGCCCTGCAGGATATCGCGCGCTTCCTTAAAGCCTTTCTCTATGCCGCCCTTGATCGTGTCCATGAAGCGGTTCAGCGATTCATCGCCCTCCAGATCGGAATGCTGTTGCTGGAAGGCGCTGAAGAAGGCGGTCGAGAGCGATACAATGCGGCCGGCCGTGCCTTCGGGCGAGTTGTCCTGCCCGGCGGCGTTCTGGATCGCATCCGGCCCGAAATCGGCCTCCAGTTGCTCGTTGATCGAGGTGATTGCCGATTTGTAGACCAGCGCCAGCGGATCATTCTCGGAATTCAGCGAAACTGAGGCCGATTCCTGCAGGATCGACACGTTTAGCTGCATCTTGGCGCGCGTGGACGCCGAAATGGCCGTGTCGCTGCTCGCCGTGGCGGGCGTGGCACGGGTGTTGACGGAAATGGGATTTGACACAACAGTCCTCCTTGCCTCAGCATTCGATAACGAGAACCAACATTTGCACCATGAGTAACCATACCTTCCTGTGGCATGACTACGAAACTTTCGGCGCCGTGCCACGCCGTGATCGCCCAGCCCAGTTTGCCGCTATCCGCACCGACGCAGAGCTGAACGAAATCGGCGAGCCGATCATGCTGTTCTGCCAGCCAGCCAACGATTACCTGCCTGATCCGGTCGCCTGCCTGATTACCGGCATTACTCCGCAGCAAGCTTTGCAGCAGGGTGTGCCGGAGCACAAGTTCGCGGCAACGGTCGAGAAGGCCTTTTCGGAGCCTGGCACCATAGGTGTAGGCTACAACACTATCCGCTTTGACGATGAAGTGACGCGCTTCTTGTTCTGGCGTAACCTGATCGATCCTTATGCGCGCGAGTGGCAAAACCAATGCGGGCGCTGGGATTTGCTGGATGTGGTGCGGATGACCTATGCGTTGCGCCCCGAGGGTATTGAGTGGCCCCTTAATGATAGCGGCAAACCGAGCTTCAAGCTTGAGCATTTAACGAAGGCCAATGGCCTGGTGCATGAGGCGGCGCACGATGCGCTGTCCGACGTGCGCGCGACCATCGCCCTGGCCCGCCTGATCCGCCAGAAGCAGCCAAAGCTGTTCGATTTCTGCCTGGCCTTGCACAAGAAGGATCGCGTGGCGGAGGAGATCGGCCTGCACCTGGCGCGCGAGTTGCGCCAGCCTTTCCTGCACGTGTCGGGCATGTTCCCGGCGGAGCGTGGCTGCCTGGCGCTGGTATGGCCTCTGGCGCCGCATCCGTCCAACAAGAATGAGCTGCTGGTGTGGGATTGTTCCTATGACCCGCAAGAGCTGTTTGCGCTGGATGCGGAGACGATCCGCATTCGCATGTTCACCCGCGCTGACGCCATGCCGGAGGGGATGACGCGCTTGCCGATCAAGAGCATTCACCTGAACAAGTCGCCGATGCTGGTGTCGAACCTGAAGACGCTGCGGCCGGAACTGGCCGAGCGCTGGGGGCTGGACCTGGAGACGGCGCGTGCCCATGCGGCGCGCGCGGCGGCGGGGCCGGATATGGCGGCGGTCTGGGAGCAGGTGTTCTGGCGTCCGGCCGGCGAGCCGGCGGATGTGGATGAGGATTTGTATGGCGGCTTTGTCGGCAATGGCGATAAGCGGTTGCTGGAATCGCTGCGGCGCGAGCATCCTGCCAAGCTGGCGTCGGCGTCACCGCATTTCCAGGATGACCGCTTGGGGGAGCTGTTCTTCCGCTACCGCGCGCGTAATTTCCCGCAGACCTTGTCCGAGGAAGAGCATGAGCATTGGGAGCAGCATCGTGCTGCGCGCTTGTTTGAAGGCGCCGGCGGGGCGCGGACGGTCGATGAATTGTTCTCGGAGCTCGATCGCCTGGGGGCGGAGGCTGATGAACGGGGGCAGGAGGTGCTGGCTGCCCTGTATGACTATGTTGAGATGATTGTGCCGGAGCGCTACTGAAACTGACTTGCTAAAGCCAACGGCTTCGAATTAGCGGGTCAGACCCTTGGGTCTGACCCAGATTTGCCGGTTTTAAGCGCGGTGCGCGTTAATTGCGTCGCGCGTCTCTTGCGCCACGCGTCGTGCAGCGGCAGCGAAATCTTCCCCGCCTTGCGGCGCCGCGTACAGGATCGCGCGCGAAGAATTGATCATCATGCCTGTGCTGTTGTAAGTACGGCCAGCCTTGACGGTCGCCTCGATATCCCCACCCTGCGCACCAATGCCCGGCACCAGCAGCGGCATATCGCCCACAATCCCGCGTACTTGCGCCAGTTCCTCAGGGAAGGTCGCGCCAACCACCAGCGCACACTGGCCATTGGCATTCCATTTCTCCGCCACCAGCTTGGCGACGTGCTGATACAGCGGCTTGCCGTCCACCTTCAGGAACTGCAGGTCCGAGCCGCCGGCATTCGAGGTCCGGCACAGGATGATCACGCCACGGTCGCTCCACTCCATGTAAGGCTCAACGGAGTCGGAGCCCATGTAGGGGTTCACGGTCACCGCATCGGCGCCATAGCGGTCGAATGCTTCCCGCGCATACTGCTTCGCGGTGGCGCCGATGTCGCCGCGCTTGGCGTCCAGGATCATCGGAATGTGCGGATAGTTTTCCTTGGCGTAGGCGCAGATTTTCTCAAGCTGGTCTTCGGCGCCCAGTGCCGCGAAATAGGCGATCTGCGGCTTGAACGAGCACGCCAGGTCGGCAGTGGCGTCGATGATCTCGGTGCAGAACTGGTAAATGCCTTGCGGGTTGTTCTGGAACTGCGCAGGCAGGCGCGCCATATCCGGGTCCAGGCCAACGCACAGCAGGGAATCGTTGGCTGCCCAGGCAGCGGATAATTTTTCGATAAATGTCACAGCGGGCCTCTTTATTCTTTGCGTTGCAAACCCTACATTATAACGGGGCGGGTGTGTGCACTGCCGCACATGGCCCGCCAGCCAATTGCGTGTATATTTCGATAATACGTTCCAAGGAGCGAATAATGCGAAACTTTCTGGCAATGGGTGTGCTGGCAACGATTCTTTTGTCCGGCTGCGGTTACAACGAGTTCCAGGCCAAGGACGAAGCGGTCAAGGCCCAGTGGGGCGAGGTGGTCAACCAGTACCAGCGGCGGGCCGATTTGATTCCGAACCTGGTCAATACGGTCAAGGGTTATGCCTCGCATGAGCGCGAAACCCTGGAGGCGGTGACCAGGGCGCGTGCTTCGGCAACCAGCGTCCAGGTGACGCCGGAGGTGCTGAATAATCCAGGCGCGCTGCAGAAGTTCCAGCAGGCGCAGGGTGAGCTGACCAATGCCTTGTCGCGGCTGATGGTGGTGGCCGAAAAATATCCGGACCTGAAGGCGGATGCCAGCTTCCGCGACCTGCAATCGCAGCTCGAAGGCACAGAGAACCGCATCACGGTGGCGCGCCAGCGCTATATCGCCTCGGTACAGGAATTCAATACCCTGGCGCGGCGCTTCCCGACCAACCTGACGGCCAAGATGTTCGGCTATGAGGTGAAGCCCAGCTTCACCGTCGAGAACGAGAAATCCATTTCAACCGCTCCAACGGTGGACTTCAACAAGAAGTAAGGAGTCGCTATGGCGACCACACCACGGCAAACGCGCGGCGGGGGCAAAGCCTCCGGCCGCGATGAGGATCGGTTAAGCGATCCGCTGCTCGATCGCGACCTGGCGCGGCGCACAGGCGGGCTGGCGGAGAACGCGCGGCGCTGGACTATCCTGCCTGGTTCGCCCTGGCTGAGGGTGCTGGTTGGCGTGGCGATCCTGGTGCTGCTTGCCCTGGTCGTGACGGGCGCCCGCGCGGCGGATGGCTTTGCTGCGGTGCCGGCGCACGCGGCTCGCGTTACCGACCAGGTGGGCATGCTGACGGCGCAGCAGCGCTCGGCCCTTGACGGTGTGCTGGCCGATTATGAACGCAAGACCGGCAGCCAGATTGCCATCCTGCTGGTGTCTTCGACGGCGCCGGAGGCGATCGAGCAGTACAGCATTCGTGTTGCCGATGCGTGGAAGCTGGGGCGCAAGGGTGTTGATGATGGCGTGCTGCTGGTGGTGGCCAAGGATAATCCGTCCTCGCTGCGCAGGCTGCGGATTGAGGCTGGCCGCGGAGTCCAGGGGACGCTGACGGACGCTCAGTCAAAACGCGTTTTGCAGGATGTGATCGCGCCGCATTTTCGGCAAGGGGATTTTTACGGCGGGCTCGCGGCAGGCGTGAGTTCGATTGCGACCTTGCTGGATAAGGAGCATTTCCCTGCCGCGGCGGGCGGCCAACGTGCCGGGGCCGGGGCGACGGCGGGTGCTGCCCCGGGTGGAACAGCGGTGCCGGACACGCGAGCCGGCGCGGCAGGCGCGGCGGCCACCGGAGGCGGCGTCGCTGGGATGGCGGAAGCGGCGGGGGCTGGCGGCATCCCGGGCAGTGGCGAGTCAAGCGTGGCACGCGGCGCAGCGGGCACGGGCGGCGCTGGCGATGCGCAATCGCCAGGCAACTCGGATGAAGGTACCAGCCAGGCAGGCCGCCGCGGTGCTGGAAGCGACGATAACGGGCGCGGCCGGCATGGCGGCGACGGAGGCGGCTGGTCCGCTGGCTGGCTCTTGCCCCTGCTGCTGTTTGGCGCCTTCGTGATCCTGCCAATGATGCGCGGCGGTTCGCGCCGGGGCTTGCGGCGCGGCGGCTGGGGGTCGGATGCAACTGGCGTGCTGATTGGCGCCGCGCTGGGCAACGCCTTGAGCGCCGCGAGCCGCGGCAGTGGAGGTGGAAGCTGGGGTGGCGGCGGCGGTTTCGGCGGCGGAGGCTTCAGCGGCGGCGGCACCTTCGATGGCGGCGGCGCCTCGGGAGACTGGTGATGACAACCCAAGCGACATCCTTCCTCGGCCGCTGCAAGCGCGCCTGGCGTCACATGACCAGCGGCACCGGCGCCGGCAAGCGCGCCTTCCCCGCAGCCACGCTGCAAGCAATCGAGCAAGCCATCACGCAGGGTGAACTGCGTCATCGCGCTGAAGTCCGCCTGATCGTGGAACCGGGCCTGGACGCCCGCTCGGCCTTCAACAACCTCACCAACCGCCAGCGCGCCATTGCCCTGTTCGCGCAATACGGCGTGTGGGATACCGAGGAAAACTGCGGGGTGCTGATCTACATCAACCTCGCTGAGCGAGCGGTCGACATCGTGGCCGACCGCCACGTCAACCGCCTGGTAGCCGACACCGAATGGCAAACCATCTGCCGCACGATGACCACCGGCTTCGCCCAGGGCGACTATCACGCCCCCACCCTGTCTGCGCTGGAACAGCTGAACACACTGTTGGCGCGCCACTACCCGGCCGACGGCACGCGCCCCAACCAACTGCCCAACGACGCAGTCATCCTCTAAAATAAGCTTCCTAACCGAACAGCGGAAGCGATATGAAATTAACGAATAAAGTAGCCATCGTCACCGGTGCGACCCAGGGCATCGGCCTGGCCTGCGCCCAGCGCCTCATTACCGAAGGGGCCAAGGTCATGCTGGTGGACATCAAGCCGGAAGGCGCCCAGGCTGCGGAAGCCCTGGGTGACCAGGCCCGCTTCTTCGCCGCCGACGTCAGCCAGAAAGCCGACGTGGACGCGCTGGTCGCTGCCACCCTGGCCGCCTTTGGCCGCATCGACATCCTGGTCAACAATGCGGGCGTGACCCACAAATGCAGCTTCCTCGACCTCGCAGAGGCCGATTTCGACCGCGTGCTTGGCATTAATCTCAAATCGATGTTCCTGTGCGGCCAGGCCGTGGCGCGCGAGATGGTCAAGCAGCAAAGCGGTTGCATTATCAATATGTCAAGCGTGAACTCGGAACTGGCGATTCCGGACCAGGTGCCGTACGTGGTGTCGAAAGGCGGCGTCAATCAGCTGACCAAGGTGATGTCGCTGAACCTGGCGCCATATGGCATTCGTGTCAACGGCATTGGTCCTGGCACCATCCTGACCGAACTGGCAAAACAGGCTGTCCTGGCGAGCCCTGAAGCCAAACGCACCATTTTGTCGCGCACTCCTTTGGGGCGTTGCGGGGAGCCGGAAGAGGTCGCTTCCATATGCGCTTTCCTCGCCAGCGACGATGCCAGCTATATGACCGGACAGACGCTTTTCGTTGATGGTGGCCGCATGGCGCTGAACTACGTTGTACCAGTTAAAGAATAGTTATACGAAATATGAATAACGATTATCGAAAAGGGAAATTGGACTAATATGTGGCAATGCACCATAATTGCGCATGTCTCCACTATTCTCCTCCAAGAAAATAGTTTAAGCCCGCTTTAACCAGCGGGCTTTTTTTTGTTCTGGAGAATTGCTTCGCGGGGCAGACATCGCTAGGCCCGCGCTTGCTTACGCGTAACCGAAATCAGGCGGTTTATCCGATTACCTCTTCCCCACCAGCTTGATGCAGTATTGCGCGGCCTTTCTGGCCACGGCAGACGGAAGCGCCGCAATTGCTTCATCAAATTGCTGGCGAACCGGGACTTTAGTACTCAGGTCCATGAAGACGCTGACTTTGCCGCCAAACTCGGGGTCGTAAAATTGCGAGCACGATGACTGGTCCATGATGGCGCCGCAAGCCGAGATTGCGGCGATTTCCTCCATGGCCCGTGCATCGATACGCTTTGCGGGAATCGGCTGGCCAGCTTGCCGGTCCAGTCCTCAGACAGCGCGAAATCGCTGGTCGAGGCTATCCGTGACTTTTCTTATATCGTCGTCAGTTGGCGTGCCGGAGGGGCAATGCATGCCGTACGGAGCGTAAGCATCCGCAGCATTCACGTGGGACATGCAGCACAACAAAAGCACCGATGCCGCCACTATGTTCATCAGCTGTCTCACCTCATTCGATGAAGTAGCTGGTCTGGCTGGCAATCAGCGTTGCGCCGCAAGCGGTTTTGTCGCCGTCCCTGGCGGTAGGCTTGCCGTCCGTGATATAGGTTTCGCTGCCGCTATCGATTACAGTTTCGCTCGGATGCAAAGGGCAGCTGCAGGTGTCGCCCAAGCGCGCCACACCTTTGCCGTCAACGATGAACTCAGAACTTCCAGTCTTGACCACCCCGCCATGCGAGGTCTGGTCACCAATACGAATTACAGGCCGGCTCATGGCTATGCTTTCCTTCCGACCTCACTTTTTCGCTTCGAGCTTCATGCAGCTTTGCAGCGCAGTCTTGCCCTCCGACGCGGGAAGCGCGGCCACTGCTGTATCAAATTGCTTCCGCAATGGCACCTTGGACCCAATGTCGGTAAAGACCGTCAGGTCGCCACCGATTTCGCGGTTAAAGTAGTTCGGGCAATCAACGATCGCAGCACAGGCTGCGATTGCCGCGACTTCCTCCATGACCTTAGGATCGATAGCCTTCGGCGGCGTCGGCTTTGTCAGCCAATCCTTGCCCCAGGCTTTGGAAAAACGCTTGCTCAGGCTTTCGGCGATCCTGGTCGAATCAGCTTGCGTAGCATCCACGGTACAGCGCAGGCCGAACGGCGAATAAGCTTCGCCGGCCATGGCCGGCGCCGCCGCACTGAAAATTGTGAGGGCCAGGCCGCCAAAGAACATCGATTTGAGTTTTTGCACAGTTACTCCTTATACCAAATTCCTGTGGCTTTGAATGTTATCCCGTATTTCTTGCTCAGGGGAGACTTCAGGGTGATCGCGTTCGTCCTGTAACAAGGGTTGCGACCGTTGAAGTCACTCACGAAACCGCCTGAGTGCTTGATTTCGATGTGGCCTGAAATCACGCCGCCGGAATATGTCTGCTTTTCCACCGGAGCGTAAATGATCACCGAGCCGTGCGGCGCAGTATCAATATTCGTTCCGGGCGCTGTCACCAGCAGGTTTTTAAAGCCGGCACTTTCAAGTGTAGGGCCAAAATCCTTGGCATGTTCTACCCCAGGGTACTTTGAGAAGTAACCGGCTGCGACCAGGGCACGCTTGACGTACCGCAGGCAACGGCCTATCGATTTCTCCTCCTTATGCTCCATAGCGTAGGCGATTGCAGTCGCTACCCTGTTAGATGCCGGCGGCTTGCTGACGGTGGCCTCGGGGTGCGTAGTCTTCGCGCTACGGTCTTCCTTTACCACCGGCTTTGTCGCGGCCGCGGCAGCTGCCGGTGCCTGAGCCGGCTTTGCGCCCGCCTCCGGAGCATGGCTACTGGCTGGCTGTTGCGCTGGCGCCGAGCCCGCAGGAGCTGGTCCGGCTGCAGGCTTGGCCGCTGCTGGCGCCGGCGCCGGCCTGGCTGCTGCCGGGGCCGCCGGAGCAGCCGCCTTGCCTTTACCTTGCGGCACTTTCAACATCTGGTTGGGGAACAGCAGGTATGGCTTGTCGATGTTGTTCAGCTTGGCCAGTTCCTGGTAGGTCGTGCCATGGATGCGCGCAATGCTCGACAGCGTCTGGCCTTTCTCGACCTTGTGCATGCCGGGCGTCTTGGGCTGTGCCGGCGCCTTGTCCTCATGCACGTGGGTCTTGACCGAAATGCGCTCTTTGGGGGCGACAATCGTCCAGGCCGAATTCAGCTTATCGATGGCAAGCTGGCCGAGCTCCTTGAATTCGTCGCTCGCTTTCTGGATATAAATGGTCAGCGGCCCGAAGTCGGGCGATGCGACGAAGGTCGGCAGCAAGCCATGCTCGTTGGTCTTCATGACCGCCGCCTTGCCGTTCTGTTCGACCTTGATGGTGGCATCGGCAATCGGTGCGCCGGCGGCATCGACCACGCTCAGTGCGTGGCCGACCTCGAGCGCTTTTTCATAGGCATCGGCCAGCTTCGCGAATTTGCCGGTCGCCAGTGCCTCGCCGCCATAGTCGCGCGTCGGACCGTCATGGTGGTATTTGTAGACCCAGACATCGGGCTTCTTGTTTTTCCTGGCCAGCTTTTCATTGGCCAGGAAATACTGGACCACAGCCTTGACGTTGGCATTGACGTCAAAGCGATTGCTTTTGCCCAAACCGTATGCCCGGCCAGTGTCGTTGATGAACTGGCCCAGGCCGCTGGCCGAGGTCGTGCCGGCCGCCGCATCAGGATTGAAGCCCGACTCGATCTTGACCATGGCCAGCAGCATTGCCACGCGACGCACATCCATGCCGGCGGCTTTGCCGGCGGCGATCAGCTTGTCGATAACGGCTTTCTGGACCTCAAGCGGGGCATCGCCCCAGATGCGCGAGCGTCCAGCCAGGCGGCCAGGACTGTGGTCGACCGGCTCCTTGTAGTGGGAATAGGATTTGACCTGTTCGTCCTTGTACGCCGCACCACGCTTTTGCGTGTAGAAGACGTTGTAGTCAATTGCCATCTTAGTCCGTTTCGGCGTAGATATAGAGATCACCCTGGCCCAGGGTCTTGGCCTTCTTGCTCTCGATGCCCTTCAGCGCGGCGGCAATCGCGGGATCCTTCTTGGCGTTCAGGCCCGATCCCAGCACCTTGCCGTCCCAGGTGTACAGCTGCTGCCACTCGCACTGGTCGCAGTTGCCGCCAGTGCTCATCATGATGACGATGAACTTTTCCTTGGCCGGCGTTTCAATGCAGGTGGCATCGCTCAGGCGCTCCGGAATAATCGGGTAGGCATCGCCGGCTTTCAGCGGCACCGGCTTGAAGGTCTGGCTGCCCAGTTCCTGCCCGGTGCCGGCATCGCTGATGCTCAGGCGCTGCCGGGTGCAGGACAGGCCTGCAATCTCGTCCTGCTTGAAGCAATCGCCTTTGAGTTCGATCTTGCGGTCGGCACATTGCATGACGGCGCTGCGCTTGAGCAGCGCGACCTTGCCGGCTGCAAATGCGGTTTGGGCCAGGCCAGCGGCCAACAGGAGTCCTACGAATACTGTGCTCTTCTTCATTTTCAAGTCTCGCGAATGGATGGATTGTGTTGCTGTGCTTCTAGTTCGGCGCGCAGGTCCGGCAACGGCTCTTCGAACTCGAACGGATCAAATTCATGTTGCGACAACAGGGTGGCGTCTTCATCCACGCCAAAGCAGCCACCCGATGTGACGTCGTCCAGGATTTTCGCCAGGTCGCGCGCGCGTTTGGCGGCAGCCTCTTCGAAGATGGCCGAGACATCGCGCGGCAGCTCGCCTTCGCCGCGCCAGCCCTTGCTGACCATGGCCACCAGGCGGGCCGCGGAGTGGTTGACCTTTTTCTCGACCAGTTCCTCGACGCTGGCCTGCGCCAAGTCCAGCACTTTGTTGGCAACAATGCCGCTGCCGAATTCCTTCAGGTTGTCGCTGTTCTTCACGATATGCATGATGGTATGCGGCGGCATGTTCAATTTCTCGCTGAGCAGCGCCATGGCTTCCGCACGGATATTGATCTCGCCATCGGGCATGAAGAGCTGCTTGGCCTGCTCGATCGGCACCTGCGCCTTGGAGGCCAGCACGCCTACACCGACCGGCGTTTGCACTTTCTCGCTCAGCGGCTCCTCGTCATCGTCGACGTCGATGTGCGGGTCGTGCTTGACGTCTTCCAGGAACTGCCACTTGCCGTCGTTGTGGTCGAGCTCGACCTGCAGTTCTTCCATGTCCTCCGTGAACACGCGGGCGGTCTTGCCCTCTTCGTCCAGTTTGCCCTTCTGCAGGACCGACCCATCCTTGGCCAGGATCTTGTAGGCGATGGTGGCTGCTGCGCCTGCCGCCGCCATATGCACAATATCCTTCAGCACCACCTGCTGGCTGAACTTGCCGACATTCATCTTGCCCCAGAATTCGGTGACCGGCGCCGCCTTCACCGAACCCTTGTTGACCACCTTGGCCGCGCCCAGTTCCAGGGTGCCGGCGATGTCGTGGGTTTCCTTGGCGCCCTTGATCAGGATCTCGCCGCTTTCGGTCAGCACGATGCTGCCGCCCTTGGTCTTCAGCACGATGTCGCCGGTCTTGGCTTCGAAGACCATGCCTTTTTGCGAGACGGTTTCGGCCTTGCCGTCCTGCACGTGCAAGTAATGATTGCCGTGGCTGATGGCAGTCACCATGCTGCCGCGCTCGACGTGCTGCTGGATGCCCTTGGCCGAGCTGAACGACATCTGCTCGCCGGAAGTCATGTCCACATTGCCGGCGGCATAGCAGCCCAGGTCTTCGCCGGCCGCATGCACGATGCTCTTCGGCGTACTGGTCGCCACGCCGTCCGGCGCCGAAATAAAGACCAGCGGCTTGGTCAGCGACCAGGCGTTGTCATTCAATACTTTCTGGTTCTTCAGGCCACGGTGCGAGTTTTTCTGCTCGCCGCGCTTGTCGGTCGCCATCTCGGCCGCCTGGCTGCGCATGGTCGCGCTGTCCAGCACCGCCCGCAGGGTATCGGCGCCTTCCGTGTTGTCTTGCTGGGTGGTGCCGCTGTCCTGCACTGCCTGCCCCCAGGCTGTCACCAGCACGCCTTTGGCGGCGCGCACGGCGCCCCAGCCGTCGGAACGCAGTTCGAAGCCTTCGCCGCGATGGTCCTTGCGGCCGCTGGTATCGAGCACACGGGTCAGGTAGCCCAGGTTAAGCTGGCTGCGCTGGTGATCCGAGGCCAGCACAGCCTGGATCTGGCCGGCCGTATCGTCCATCAGCAGGTGGTTGTTGCGGCCGCCGGCGCCGCCGGCGCCCTTCAATTCCTTGCTGCGGATGCCCGACAGCGCATGCTGGTGCGGCAGTTCCCACGGTGACATATTGTCGCCGTTATAGACGCGGCCGGTGATGATGGGGCGGTCAGGATTCGAGTCGAGCCACTGCACGATCACTTCCTGGCCGATGCGCGGCAAGGTCACGGCGCCAAAATTGCCGCCGGCCCAATTGGAGGCGACACGGATCCAGGCCGAGCTCTGCTCGTCATGCATGCCGACGCGGTCCCAGTGGAATTGCACACGCACGCGCCCATGCTCGTCGGTGTGGATTTCCTGCCCGGAAGGGCCAACCACGATGGCCGTCTGCGGCCCGTGGATCCTGGTTTCCACGCTGTTGAAGCTGCGGCCCGGGCGCCATGGCACGCTCTTGCGCACGCAAGTCATGCGGTTGCTGTAGTCCGACATGCCGGTCGACTGTTGCAGGTAATTGTTGCTGGCGCTGTGGTGCACGCTGACGACCAGGAACTCCTGCTTGTCCGGCGTGCCGCCCGGTGCTTCTTCATGGAAGTGGTCGCTCAGGCGGAACCAGCGTCCTGGCATGGCGAAGCGGCAGTTGCCGCCCGCCTCGAAATACTTGCCGCGGCTTTCGATCTCTTCCATCCGCAGCAGGGCCAGTGCTTCGCTATCCTTGCGGTTCCTGAAACCGTAGGCGCCGGCGTATTCATAATGCTCCGCCGCCAGCACATCCCCCTGCTGGTTCAGGGTCGGCAAATCGATCGTCGAGGGCACCGGCTGCTTGAAGTTGAAAGCCGACAGGGCGACCTGGCCGGCGACGATGCTGCGCACTGGCGACCATTCGCCGATAGCATCCTCCTCCAGGGTGCCGGCATGGCGCTGGAAGCGTACCTCGTTGCTGTGGCCGTCGATCGGCGGCGCCTGGCTCGAGTCGTCCGACAGGATCAGTTTATGCCCGCGCTCAGTATGCTCATACCAATAGTGCCAGCCTGCAGCTTCCCAGCGGCGGTGCAGGTAATTGTGGTCAGTTTCATCGAACTGGCAAGCCATGGTCATGACTTCATCGCTGCCTTGCACCCTGCAGTCCCAGTCCGGATGGGTGCCATAGTCGGCCAGCACTTCGCTCGTCTGGTCGCGCAGGTTCTTGCCGTGGAATAGGTAATTATCCTTGCGCAACTTCAGGTAGGCCAGCCAGGGGCGCAGCACCATCGTGTAAAAGGCCACGCCGCCATCGGTCTTTGCCAGGCGGAATTCGAACACGTAACCGTTGAAATGGCGCAGGCTGCCGTCGCCGCGTACCAGCGACACAGTGACCAGCTTGCCCTGCACATCCTTGAGCGGGATGCTGGCGTCGTCGGCCAGCACCTCGACCGTGAATTCGAAATCACGCGACAGGCCCTCGACGGCATCGAGGCGATTGGCCAGCAGTGTGGTGGACGGGCCGTCACCATGCGGGAAGGCCAGGCGCAGGATGCGGTTGTGCTGTCGTCCTTGCGCAAGCGCCTGTATCGTTTGCGACAAGCTGCTCATACGATTCCTTAGTTAAATAATCTACAATTTTTCCGCGCGGAATTATAGCAGCGCAAACCCGCGCACAATTCAATTGTGACAATGTTTTTTTGTTAGTTAACAATTTCACACATGCGGTATCGGGACCGGCTTTTCCCGGCTACACTGATGAGACCTGCCAATCCTGGGAGAATGCGGTGGCCAGCCTGCTGGATAGGATGAAACTATGGCAACGCTTTTTGGTGCTAGGCATCATCGCCGTATTACTGGTCGCGCCCCCCTTTTATTTGTTCCTGTCGGAAAACGGCCGCAGCCTGCATCTTTCCGCCGTCGAGCAGACCGGCCTCAAGCCAGGCGCGCAGGCGCGTGACCTCCTGCAAAGCATCCAGCAACACCGGGGCCTGTCGGCAGCTTTCGTCGGCGGCGGCCAACTGGCCAGCGAACGCAGTGCCAAGGAAGCCGAAGTCAACCGCCACCTGCTCGCCATGTCAGCCCTGCTGGCAGAAGGCGACGGCCCGGACCGCAAGATGTTCGCCCGCATCCGCGATGAATGGACCGCCCTGGCGCGCGACGTCGGCAGGCGCCAGGTGAACACACTGGAGAGTTACGAGCGCCACACCGCCCTGTGCGAATTCATCTTGCTCTTCATCGAGCAGCTGGCCGACCAGTCCGGCCTCTCGCTCGATCCCGATGCGGACTCCTACTACCTGATGCGCGCCACCTATTTCGACTTGCCGCGCCTGGCCGAAGACCTGGGACAGATGCGGGCGCGCGGCGCCGGCTTCCTGGCCACGCGCAAGATCGATATCGAAGGCCGCGCCATCATGTACGGCCTTCTCAGCAAGGCGCGCCATGCCAGCGCCGGTATGCAGCGCACCTTCGGCAAGGCCTATGCTGCCAATCCCGTGCTGAAGCAGAAGCTCGACATCCCGGTCGCCGCCGCCACCGCCGCCGCGGCCGAGGTGACGGAACTGGCGCGCACCCGCATCGTCATGGCCGATGCGCTGGAATATGCCGCGCCGGATTACATCGCTGCCGCCACCCGCGCCATCGACCAGCAATACAGCGCTGCCCACGCTGCGTTTGCCCTCTTGTCGGCCCATATCGAACAGCGCCTGGAGCGGCAAAGCGAGACGCGCAAGCTGCTTTCAGGTGGCGTGATCGCCATTGCGCTGTTGGCGATCCTGGCCGGCTATGCAATCAGCCATCACCTGGTCTACCAGATCGGTGGCGAGCCATCGGAAGTATGCGAAGTGCTGCGGCAAGTTGCGCAGGGCGACCTTACACAGCGCATGCAGCTGCATCGGGATGATCGCCGCAGCCTGGCCTACATGGTGCAGGACATGGCACAGCGCCTGCACACCACCGTCACCAGCGTGCGCCAATCGGCCGATGCACTGGCCAATGCGGCAGCCCAAGCCAGCGCCACTGCGCAGGCCCTGAGTACCAGCTCCACTGAGCAAGCCGCCAGTGTGGAGCAGACCAGCGCTTCCATTGAAGAAATGAGCGCCTCGATTTTCCAGAACCATGAAAACTCGCGCGTCACCGACGACCTGGCGGCACGCGTGGCCGGCTATGCGGATGAAGGCGGCGATGCGGTGGCACGCACCGTGACCGCGATGCAGCAGATCACCCGGGAAATCGCGATCATCGATGACATTGCCTACCAGACCAACCTGCTGGCGCTGAATGCCGCCATTGAAGCTGCGCGCGCGGGCGAACACGGCAAAGGCTTTGCCGTGGTGGCAGCCGAGGTGCGCAAGCTGGCCGAACGCAGCCAGGCCGCCGCGCAGGAGATCAGCGGCGTGGCGCAAGACAGCGTGGCCGTAGCCAACCAGGCCGGCAAGCTGTTGAAGGAAATCGTCCCCGGCATCCGCAAGACTTCCGAACTGGTACAGGAAATCAATGCCGCATCGCGCGAGCAAAGCAGCGGCGCGAGCCAGATCAGCGCAGCGATCAACCAGCTGAGCGAAGCTACCCAGCGCAATGCCGCGGCGGCCGAAGAGCTGGCGGCCACCGCCGAGGAACTGGCCGGCCAGGCCGATACCTTGCTCGACGCTGTTGCTTTCTTCAAAGTCTGAACAAAGCTTGATTTATGTCATGGTGCTGTCACACCCAATCCCTATAATGGACACATCTGCTGCACACGCAATCGATATGCGTGGCGCCAGAAGGTGCGCCGGCCTTGTGCCGGCGCAACCGCTTTCGTGGTATCTTCCCACCCATGCAAAAATTCCTGACCCTGCTGTTCCTCAGCGACACCCACGCACGCTTGCGCTTCTGGGGCGCCATCACCCTCTTCGTCCTTAACTGCATCATCGGTTCGATTCCCGGCGCGCGTGCCGAAGCGGCGGAATACGCCAGCGGCCTGGTGCTGCACAGCTTCGGCTATACGGTGCTGGCCTTCATGCTGTTCACCGGCTGCAAGGGCGAGCCGGCACAGCGCGCGCTCAAGGCAGTGTTCGGCATCGCCATCATGGGCGCCATCGATGAATTCGTTCAATCCTTCTTCCCTTACCGCCACGGCTCGGTCGACGACTGGCTGGTCGACATGTCGGCCGCGATCATCGCCTCGACGGTGATGTGGGCCTTGTGGAGCTTGCGCAAGCGCCCTGCCGCTTGACGTGCGTCGGCCGTTTGCGGAACGGCGTACACTTCCCCGGCGCGCACATGGCTAACTTAAGGGGGATATATGAAATTTTCCGTAATCATGCTGGTGAGCCTGGCCCTGGCGGGCTGCGCACATGACAGCAGCAAGAAAACCGCCAGCATGGATGAAAACACCAGCACCTCGACTGCCAGCGCTTCCGAAGGCAGCCGCACTGCAGCCAGCTGGGATGGCGTGGTGCAATCGATCGACCCGGCAGGTTCCATGTCGGCAAGCGGTGCGGTTGGCGCAGCAGCAGCCGGCAGCGGCAGCGGCTACCGCGTGACCGTGAAGAAGGCTGACGGCTCCGTCGAGACCATCAATGTGGACAGCATGCCCAGCTATCGTGTGGGCGACAACGTGCGCTACGCGAATGGCTCGCTGAGCACCAGCCCGAAATATTAATAGACCTTTTCGACCTGGTAGCCGTGCTGGCGCAACAAGGCCGGCACGCCTTTGTCGCCGACCAGGTGCAGCAGGCCGATGCCGATGAAGGCATCGCCTTTGCGCATGATCGCTTCAATATTGGCTGCCATTTCCGGATTGCGCTTGCCCAGCAAAGTGCTGTCCATGAAGCGGGCGGACACCGTGTCGCCCGTGGTCAATTCGCGCGTTAGCGCGGCAATGCGCGAAGCATCCGCTGCGCCCCATGCTTCCACCAGGCCGGCGGATTTGCGCAGCGCTGCACCGCTATCGATATCGGCGATATTCTCCAGCAGGTAAGCTTCCTGTTGCGCGTCGCTCAGTCCGCCAAACAGGCTGAGCTGGTAATCGGCAGTCTCCAGTTCCTGCAAGGGTTTCTTCTGCTGCGCAGCATTGGTCAGCAAATAGCCTTCCACGCCGAGGCCGCGGTTGAAACCGCTCTTTTCAATCTCCTGCCCCACCAGGATATTCGCCACCACCCAGGGCCGGTAATGCTGGACGCTCGACAGCGGCAGCTTGACCTTGTCGAGCGCAGCCTGGAGCCTGGCCAGCGCGGCCGCCGACAAATGATCGCGGATGGTTTGCCCGGCCGGATACTGGCCATGGCGCTCGAGCGCGCGGTAATAAGGCCCGCTGGCGCGCACGTCGAGTTCCAGCACCAGCGAGCTGGACTTGGCCAGCGCTTCGGTGACTTCAGGTTCGAGCGGGAAAAAGTCCTGCTTGCCCACGTGGATAGTGCCGAACAGGTAAGAAGTTTTGCCTTCGTGATGCACACGGTACAGCGCGCCGCGGCGCGGCACGTCGTTGACCTGGATGGCATCCGCGGGCGCGGCGGAATTCGCCGGCGGGATACTCATATCCATGGTGTGTGCCGACAGGGAAAATGACAATGCAGTCAGGAAGACAAGCTTGCGGAACATGGCATCTTTTCATGGGATGCCTGTGTCGCAGCCAGGCATGGGCTGAAGGCTTCCGGTGCGAAAGCCTTGTTGCCCATGGTAAGGTCATTTGCTGCCGTAAGGCAATACTCGTTTCGCCAACAATGTCGACAATTACTTCGCTAATTCCACCAGGACCGCGGTGTACATTTCCAGGTTGAGAAGTAATTGTTTTTCCGTTATGAACTCGTGCTCCGAGTGGCCGGTGTAGACCTTGCCCGGCATGGTCGGGCCGAAGCTGACGGCGCGCGGGAACAGGCGCGAGTTGGTGCCGCCGCCAATGGAAATCGGCTGCGGATCCTTGATGCCGGTGTAGTGCGAAAACACCTTCATCAGTGTCGGCAGCTGCGGCGCCTTGTCCTGCACCCATGGCTCGCCAATCTGCGCCGCCAAGGTGGCGCGCGGCTGGTTTTCCGCCTTCCATGCGTCGAAAGCCTCATTGATTTCCGAGGTCAGCTGGGCTGTTGTTTTTCCGCGCGGGCGGCGCAGGTTGATGCCCAATACCAGCCCATTCTCGGTCGGCTTGAGGGTGGTCGGCGATACGGTCATGGGGCCCATGAAGTCATCGCTGTAGGCAATCTTGCCGAACCGCTCACCTTTCAGGCCAGTGCCGATCATGTCATTGACGAAATCGACCATCATGCCGGCCTGGCTGGCGCCCCAGTGCTGCACGTCCAGCGCATCGGCCAGCATGGCGATGGCGTTCACGCCGTCCTCCGGCTTCGAGGAGTGGGCGGCGTGGCCCTTGGCGGTGACGGTCAGGCGATTGCCCTGCCACGCGTACTGGTAGCTCATGCCCTTCTGCTGCGCGGCACGGGTGCGGATTGCCGTTTCCAGCGCGGCGTCGGCATTGTCGATCACGGCACGCGCATCTTCCGGGATCTGGCTGTCGAAGAAGCCGCCGGTGAAGCTTTGGATGATGGGACCGCTGCCCGGCGCCGGCGCCATGTTGGGCAAAGTCACGCGCACCCCGCCCCAGCCCTTTTCGGCAATCACCGCGGGATATTCGGCGTCGATGGTGATGTTGGTCTGCGGCGGCGTATGGGTCTTGAGGAAGGCCTCCAATGGCGCCCAGTCCGATTCCTCGGCCATGTAGATATACAGCTCGATGCGTTTTTTCAGCGGCACATTGCGGTCCTTGATCGCTTTCATCGCATACATGGCGGTGGCGATCGGGCCTTTGTCGTCCTCGGTTCCGCGCCCCAGCAAGAGGCCCGGCTCGCTGGTGCGATCGAGCTTGAACGGCGACTGTTTCCACTTGGCCGGATCAACCGGCTGCACGTCGCCGTGCGTGATCACGCCAACGCGCTCCTTGCCTTCCCCCAGGCCGACCACCATGATGTAGCCATGGTCGGTAAAGTCCAGCCCGAGGTGCTTCGCTTCCTCTTTGATGAAGCGCTTGAAGCCGATGTGCTGCGGGTTCTTTTCGAAGGGGACCTTGTCGTCGGCCACGGTATTGAAGCTGACCATGTTGGCCAGGCTGTCGATGACCTTTTCGCCATAGGCCTGGCGGGCGTAGCGCGCGGTTGCGGTGGCATCGCTGCTGAGGGGAGTTGCCGCATGGGCGGTGGCAAAGGCTAGCGTAGCGGCTAGTGCAAGTCTCTTGATCATTATGCTATTGGTAGTTGGACAGGATTTTGTTGATCGCGCCTTCGCGCAGCAACTGGGTGATGGCGGCATCGACGTCCGCCAGGGCCACGCGGCCCTTTTCCGAAACGGCGCAGCGCGTGTAATAGCTGCGCACGACCAGCGGCTCATGGACGTTGACCTTTTCGCCTTTGTGCAACTGGTAGTCGTAAAACGATTTGATGGTGGCGACGTGGCGCAGGCGGCCCGCCGCCAGCTTGCGCAAGTTGGCCAGGTTGGAGTGGGCATCGGCACGGACAAAGCCGGTTCCCATGGCTTTCTCCATTTCAGGATACTGGAAGCCAAGCACGGTACCGATCGGCTGCCCCCACAGGTCGAGCAGGCTTTGCGGCTGCGCCACTGCCCGTGTGGTGATGACGGTCTCGGTCTGCGGCATGAAGGCTTGTGTCCAGCCGAAGCGCCCTTGCAACCACTCGGGCAGGTACATGCACAGCACATCGGCCTGGCCTGACTCGAGCGCCATCGAGATGCGCTTGCGCGGCATCGGCAGCGTGACCGCCGTGCGGCCCATCTTTTGCGCCAGCGCCTCGGCCAGGTCCTTGTGGATGCCGCCCACGACCTGGCCGTTGCGGATGTCTGCCATCGGCATTTCGGTGCCCGTGTCGACCAGCATCACCACTTTCTCTGCGTGCGCCGAAGCAGCGGTCAAGAGTGCGAGCGTGATGGCGGAAATGGCTTTCATTTGGAAATATTAACCTACCAGCACGCTTTTTGTTTCGGTGCTATCCTGCCCTGCCATGAAACAAGAGCACCACATCACCCCCGCCATGATCCTGTTGCTGGCCATCGCCAGTGGCCTGATTGTCGCCAACCTGTATTACGCCCAGCCACTGGTTGGCCCGATCAGCAAGGCCACCGGCATCGAGCCGGGCGCCGCGGGCCTGATCGTCACGCTGACGCAAATCGGCTATTGCCTGGGACTGGCTTTCATCGTGCCCCTGGGCGACCTGCTGGAAAACCGGCGGCTGACCATTACCCTGCTCGGCGCGACGGCAGTGGCGCTGCTGGCCGCGGCAATGGCCGGCAACGCCGCCACCTTCCTCGCGGCGGCCTTCTTCATCGGTCTTTGTTCGGCAGCTGCGCAGGTGCTGGTGCCGTTTGCCGCCCACCTGTCGGCGCCGGAGGTGCGCGGGCAGACCGTCGGCACGGTGATGAGCGGGCTGCTGCTGGGGATCATGCTGGCACGGCCGGTTTCCAGCCTGGTCACCGATGCGCTGGGCTGGCATGCGATCTTCTTTATCTCGACTGCCGCCATCGCGGCGCTGGCCGTGGTGCTGCATATGCGCTTGCCGCAGCGGGTGCCGGAAGGCGGCTACCGGTATGGCGGCTTGCTTGCTTCCATGTGGACGCTGCTGCGCACCACGCCTGTGCTGCGCCGCCGCGCGGCCTACCAGGCCTGCATGTTCGGCGCCTTCAGCCTGTTCTGGACCACGGTGCCGCTGGTGCTGGCCAGCCCGGCCTTCAATCTCTCGCAGACCGGCATTGCAATCTTTGCACTGCTTGGCGTAGCCGGTGCGATCGCCTCGCCCATCGCCGGCCGCCGCGCCGACCAGGGCAAGAGCCGCTCGACGACGCTGATGGCGCTGCTGGCCGCAGCCGCCGCTTTCGGCGCACCGCTGCTGCTGCATGGCAGCCGCGAATTCACGCTGGTGCTGCTGGTGCTGTGCGGCATCGTGCTGGACATGGGCGCTTCGGGCAACCTGGTGGTTGGCCAGCGCGCCATCTTCGCACTTGGCGCCGAAATGCGCAGCCGCCTGAATGGCCTGTATATCTCGATCTTCTTTGCCGGCGGCGCCTTCGGTTCATGGCTGGGTGGCTGGACCTGGGCGCATTATGGCTGGAACGGGGTGCTGGTGGCGGGGCTGCTGTTCCCGCTGCTGGCGCTGGTGCTGTTCGCGACCGAACGCCGCGATTAATGCGCCCACATGCGGAACTCGCCCTGCATCTGCAAGTTGCCGTTGATGTTGACGCTGCCAAGGTTGCCGGTGACGGCGGCGTTGGCGTCGTTCTGCACGCTCATTGATTCGAACCCGAAGTTTGTGTAACGCATTTGCGACGGCAGCGTGATGGCGATGTAGTCGCCGTCGCCGTCCGGGCGTTTTTTCACGTCCAGGCCGATGGCGAACATGTCGACGGTGCCGCGCACATTGCGCAGCACGATGTAGCGCGGCTGGCCGCCGTCATGAAAGCCCAGGGAGAGGCGGCTGTCTGTCACCGCGCCAACCAGGGTCGGGTCATTCACCACCACGTGCGCGGCGAAGCTGATGCCGTCGCGGGCACTGACGCCGGACAGTTCGCTGTCATCGAGCGGCTTGGGCGGCGCGGCCTGCAGCAAGGCCGGGACCAGCAACAACAGTGCGGCGAGTCTCGTCATTGGCGGAATTTGATATCGAGGTAGTTGATCTGGATATTGCCGATGCGCGAAGAGCCAAGGTCCACATTGCTGCTGGGCGCCGTGAAGCTGATCTTGCCGATTTCGATGCCGCCATTGGCCGCCTGGCCGGTGCCGTACTGTGCATCCGGCGCGCCGATGCCGATGTGCAGGCGCGGCCCGTTTTCGTCGGCCAGTGCATTGACCAGCGCGGGCTGGCGCGCCACGTCCGCGATCACCCAGGGCTGGCCGGTGAAGTTGCCGTTTTCGTCGGTGGCGCCGATGCGGATATTATCGAGCGCCATCTGGCCGCCCGTGTTGGTGCGCCCGTTCGGGCGCAGCGCCCACTGGCCCACATCCATGCGCATCGCAACGCCCAGCGCCAGGCCGTCCTGCGTGCGCGGCGTGGAGAATTGCCAGCCGCCGCCAAACAAAACCAGGTCGCTCACGACAATGGATCCGCCATTGCGGTCAATCCCGTCGGCGTTCACGCCGAAGTCATAGGCAAGCTGCCATTTCTGCTCGCCGTTGGCGTTCTGCGGCAGGTTGAACTGGGCGACGTCAGCCAGGCCGTTATTGCTGCGTACGATGTCGAAGCGATACGGGTCCGAGAATGGCGCCGCACTGTCGCTGCGCGATGCGCTGGGATTGCCGGCCCAGATGCTGGCGCCGTCGGGGCGCGTGTAGGTCACGCGCAGGTCGCCGTTCATCGAAAAGCCGTTCAGGTCGAAGCTGACGCCATCGCGGCCCCGCACGTCGGACAGCGCGCTGTCGTTCAAGGGGCGCAGGCCGTCCGCCACCGCGGCCGCCGGCGCCAGCGCCAGCGCGGCAGCGGCAAGCGCAGCGCTGGCAGTGCACGCAGCCAGCGGGGAGCGAGGCCTGCGCAGCATCAGCGCCCCACCGCAACGGTTGGCGCGGCGAGCGAGACCGCCGGCGCCACAGGAGCCGGGACCTGCGCCGCAGGCAGGTTGGTGAGCGACACCAGCTTGTCGCGCCAATTGAGCCAGACGCCCGACTGCGCAGCATCCGGCATCTGCGTCGTGCCGCTCGGCGCCTGGAACTGCACGCCCGACTTCAGCACGGAAATCCAGAAATCGCGGCTCGGCCCGGAGGCATCGCCCGCGCGCACGCCGACCAGGGAGCTGGCGCCGTCCCAGCGCTTGCCGCCGCCGGCATCGGTATGCGAATCGATTGTGGCTGGCTGGCCATTCGCGTCCACGCCGCTGACCAGCAGCGAACCGGAAAGGCTGTTCACCTTCAGGCCCACGTCGCCCTTGATGCTGTCGAAGCCCATGCGCATGCCCACCACTTCGCGCGGCGAAGCGGCATCGCCAGTGTTGCGGTACACGACTTCGAAATACGGATTGGTGATCGACACCTTGCTGCCGTTCTGCCCGAACTGCAGCGACGGCATGTCGATATCGGCGCCCGTCCCTTCACGCGTAGGGAAGCGGTAATCGCCCAGGCGGATATTGCGCAGGCTCGCATTCAGTTCCACGTCCGCATCGAGCGCGATGCGCGTGAAATCGAAGCCGCCCAGCGTGCTGTTGCTCACTGCCAGCAAGCCCTGCCCGCGTGCGCGCGACAGGTCGTCGTCGCTCATGGGTCGCAGTTGTGCAGACGCCGGTGCACAGAAAAAGGCGGCCGCGAGGGCGGCCGCAAAGAGACGGGATTCCATCATCAGGGAATTCACAGAGCGGCCGCTCCCACGGCCGCCACTGCGATTAGTGTGCCCAGATCCACACTTGGGTGCCACGCAGGTCAAGCTGGTTCATGGCCATCGAACCGTAGGAAGCATTGCTGCCGCCCATCTTGATTGCGTCAACGGAGATGTTCAGCAGTTTGCCTGCTGCCACTTGCACGTCGGCTGGGATGGCGATCTGCACCACGTCGCCGCCGGTGGCCGGGTTGTAGAAGGTGCCTGGGTTGGTCACGCCGGCAGCGCCGGCAGCCTGCAGGAAGGAGTTGCGCGACAGGATGTCGATGGTGGCAGCGATCAGGCCATTGACCTTGATGCCGTTGAAGCTCACCGAACCGCCGCCCAGGCCGTTAGCGTCCAGAGCGTCGGTGTCGGTGTAGACGAAGGATTCGACTTTGACGTTCAGGTTGGCGCCGATCGACACGCCGTCCTGGCCGGTGACGGCGCTCAGTTCTGCGTCTTTGATCGGGGTCATGGCCGATGCCGACAGGGCCAGGGTGGACAGGGCGATTGCTACAGCGGTGGTAATGCGTTTCATATCTTGATCTCCGTTCGAATAAGAATTGTCAGTTGGTGCTGCTCCTGTGCGCCTCCTTGCCGGTCGCGGGCCTGGTGGGCCCGGTGCGGCGAGGCACCGTCTTAATATTGTCGCAATATTAATTAAATTTATGATAGGTGGCGCCAACGCACAGGGTCTAGCGTTTCACACTGACCGCACAGGCCAAACGCTTGTCCTGGCGAGCCATCCAGAGGAAGAGCGCCGTTCGCCGCATGTTGCTTGCATTAGCATAAGTTTTAGGGTGCGAAGTAGAGGTGTGCATCTAATTTTTATGCATCGTGCGGCCGGCGAAACGTGCGTAAATAAATAACAAAAGAGCAAGGACGAACGTTCGTCCACATTACATTGGAGACGACATGGGTGCAGGATTCGACGCGCGCGCGACGCGCAAGGGCAGCGCTTACCCCAACGATCGGGAGCTGCCATGCTGATGCTGCTGATGGGGGTCCTGGCAGCCCTGATTGGCGGTTCGGCCGCCCTCTCCCGCCATGACGTGCAGGAGCGTCCCAAAGGCCAGTACGAGATGCCGCAAACCATGCTGGGCGGCGGCAGCTACTCGCAGGCCGTGAGCATGGAGCCGTTCTCCGAGCTCAAATACCGCCACATCGTGCGCCAGGCCTACGACTACAGCTGCGGTTCGGCCGCGCTGGTGACCATCCTCAAGTTCCACCTGGGCCTTGACGTCACCGAGCAGCAAGCCATGGAAGGCATGCTGGAAAAGGGCGAGAAGGAAAAGATCATCGAGCGCCGCGGCTTTTCGCTGCTGGACATGAAGCGCTATGCTGCTTCTCTCAACGTGCCTGCCGCCGGCTACAAGGCCGAAGTGAAGGACTTGCTGACGCTGGAAGAACCGGCCATCGTGCCGATCGACTATGCCGGCGCCAAGCACTTCGTGGTCCTGCGCGGCATCCGCAACGGCGTGGTCTTCATCGCCGACCCTTCCGCCGGCAACCTGGCCTTCTCGGTGCAGGAATTCGCCACGCTGTGGGACAAGAACACCCTATTCATCCTGTCCGCACCGGCCGGACAGAAAGCGCCGGCACAACTGGCGCTGAATGACCAGGAGCTGGGCGTGGTCGACATGGACCGCGTGACCAACCATGGCCAGCTCGATCCCTTCAACAACACCACGCAACTGTTGGAACGTGCCGTCAACTCCGGCCCGGCCCGCACCTGGATGCACCGTCAATAAGGAAACGCGAATGAAACATCAGTACCTGCCATTCATGCTTGCCACCGCCCTGCTGGTGCATTCGACCGCCGGCGCGCAGGAAAGCACGGCAGCCACGAGTACCGCCGCCGCACGCGATGCGCTGGCGAAGAAGGAAGGCGAAGGCGACCAGAGCGCCCTGCTGAAAGAAACCCTGACTGCAGTGGACAAGCAGTATTCCCTGATCCGCAAAGGCAAATCGCAGTACACCTATGACCTGAACTACACCTACATCGGCCAGGAAAAGATCGTCACTGATATCGCGGCCGACGGCCTGACCCTGTTCGAAATCGAAAACGTCTCGGCCCACATCGTCACCAACACCCTGTCGGTCGACTACGGCGTATGGGACAACCTGACCGCCAACGTCACGGTGCCGGTGATCGGCAAGTTCGCCGAGTCGCGCAACGGCAACAACACTTCGTTCTCGCTGGGCGACATTGCCATCGGCGCCCGCTACCAGCCTTGGGAAGCGCGCCGCGACCGCGCCAATTTCACCGCCACCAGCAACTTGCGCCTGCCCACCGGCCGCAGCCCGTTCAAGATCATCGCCGGCAGCGGCGAGGCAACCGGCAGCGGCGTCGCTTCGCTGTCGCTGGGCATGAACGTCAACCGCATCGTCGATCCGGTGGCGCTGTTTGGCTCCTTGTCGCTGACGGCCAGCAGCCAGGCCACCGGCCTGCACCAGACCAATGGCACGCGCGTGCTGACCCGTGTGGCGCCAGGCACACAGTTCGGCTTCGGCATGGGCTTCGCCTACGCCCTGTCGTATGGCATTTCTACAACGATGTCCTTCCAGGGCGCGATCTCGCAAGGTGCGAAGTTGCGTTTTGCCGACGGTTTGAACGTGCGCACCAATACGCAAACTTCGGCGATCCTGAACTTCGGCATGGGCTACCGCGTGTCGCCGAAGAACACGGTCAATATGTCGGTCGGCATCGGCCTGACCAGCGACTCGCCGAACTTCTCGGTGGGCCTGAACCTGCCGCTGGCGTTCTGACGAGGCAGCAATGCGAGCCCCGCTCCGCCTGGCGGCATGTGCCGCCGCGCTTGCCCATGCCCTGCCCGCGCACGCCGCGCTGGTGGAGAACCTGACCACCAGCGTGGTGGCCATGTCGCTCGGGAATGCCGTGACGGCCGACCCGCCAGGCATCGACTCGGTGCACTTCAACCCCGCCGGGCTGGCACGCCTGGAGGGCGACAGCATGCAGCACACGGCGTTCGGCGCCTCGATCCGCGCCCGCGCCAGCTTTTCCGCGCCGGCGGGCTTCGATATCGGCGGCTGGAAGGACGATCCGCTGAGCGGCACGCACACCGGGCCGATGCGGCAGACCATGTACATACCGACCTACGGCATGCCGGGCTGGCGCCTGCCCGGCGTGATCGTGCCGACCTTCGGCTTTGCCTGGAATAATCCCGGTTCGCCGTGGACCTTCGCCACCAATTCCTATATGGCGCAGGCGATCAGCCTTGACCGCACCAAGGACCCGGAAGACCCGGGCCGCTTCGACGGCCGCCAGATCCAGCTGCAAAGGCTGGTATGGGCTTCGCCTGCCGTCGGCTACAAGTATTCGGACACGCTGCGCTTCGGCGCCGCCGTGCCGATCGCGCACTCGGCCTTCGTGGTCGACACGCATATGCGCTTCCCCAACCAGCTGCTGGGCATCTTCGGCAAGCTGCAGGAAGGCTGGTGCCCGGAGGAAGGCGGCAACATCATCGACACCTTCGGCTTTGGCCTGTGCGGCGGCGGCAAGGCCGGCATGGTCAACCCGTTCAAGAAGGCTGCGGCGATGCGGTTGGAAATGACGTCGCCGGTCGACCCGACGCTGAACCTGGGCGTGCTGTGGGAGCCGCGCGAATGGTTCGCGCTGGGCGTGGTCTACCAGGGCGGTTCGAAGACGCGTTACACCGGGCACTACACCTTCGAGACCGAGCCGATGCTGCGCAATTTCGTCAAGGGCCTGAATTCAAGCCTGTTCGGCCCCGTGGCTGGCGCCATCCTTGGCCTGCCGCAGTCGATCCCGGAGGTCCAGCACGGCTATATGTCGGCCAGCATCCCCTTCCCTTCGCACCTGCAGGTCGGCGTGAAGTTCAAGCCGCTGCGCTACGTGCAGTTGAACGTGGATGCCAGCTATGCGCGCTGGAGCGACTGGAACCAGCTCGTGTTCGAATTCGACCAGAGCATCAAGCTGCTGGAAGTGGCGCGCCTGTACGGCGTCCCCGACTCCACCAAGCTGAAGATCCCGCGCGGCTACAAGAGCGTGCTGAATATGGGCTACGGCCTGCAGCTTTCTCCGTTTGAAGGCATGGCGCTGCGCCTTGGCTACGAGCCGCGCAAGACGTCGGTCCCGGCCAACAAGATCGACCTGATCGCGCCGCTGCCGGACACCAAGCTATACAGCGTAGGGCTGAACTGGCGCCTCAGCAAAAAGTATGAGCTGAACCTGGCGGCGTCCTACATGAAGGGCAAGTTCAATGCGCCGGCCGAGTCGTCGGACAACATGAACAGCAGCAAATTCCTCAACATTATTTACAACCCATTTGCCGGCCAGGACGTGGCTGGCGATATCAAAGTCCGGTACGCCGGATTCAGTCTTGTTGAACATTTCTAGGAGCGCACGAGATGAAAAAACTCGCGACAGTGATCGCCGCCCTGGCCATCGGGGGCACAGTGCACGCGGCGCCGGTACCGGCCGCAAAACAGGAACTGGTCAACCGCGTGCTGCAGCTTTGGCACCCTGAGACCATCGGGGAATCGATGCTGCAGGCGCCGGTAGGCGATGCGGTGCAGCAGGCGCGCGCCGTGCTGCAGGGGCGCGTGTCGCCCGAAAAACGCGACGCGGCCCTGAAGGAGATAGTGGCCGATGCGCGCCAGTTCATGGACGAGAACAAGCCGCTGGCGCAAGCCAGTGCGCAAAAGCTGGTCGGTACCACGGTCGCGCCCATGCTGGCCGAACGCTTCACGGAAGAAGAACTGCGCCAGATCATCACCATCCTCGAGTCGCCCGTGAAGAAGAAGTTCGAAGCCATGGTGCCTGAGCTGCAGAAGAAGCTGGGCGAAGGCGTTGCCGCCGATACGCGTGCGGTGATGGACCCGAAGCTGCAGGAACTGCAGCAGCGCATCGGCATGCGCCTGCGTAGTGCGGTGTCGCCCTGAGCGGGAGCACAGGCCATGAGCTATTCTTCGGCTCTTCACCTGGTGCGCGGTGTGAAATCGCGCCTTTCCCACTCCGGCGTACAAGCGGAAGCGCTGTTCGAGCAGGCCGGCCTGAATGAGGGCGACGGGCTGGCATGCGATGCGCTGACGCTGTCGGACAAACTCAGCCACCTGTGGGAACTGGTGGTTGAACATTCGGGCGATCCGCTGATCGGCCTGAAGGTCTCCACGCCGCACCGCCTGGGCTGGCTGGGCGTGATGGGGCATATCATGCTGCTGTCGCCGACCGTGCAAAGCACGATCGAGCGCTGTCACGGCCACACGCGCGTTGGCATCCTGCTGCCCGGCATGCACCGCGTGGTGCCGCGCCAGCGCTATGACTTTGTCTGGTGCGTGCTGCTGCGCACCCTGCGCTGCGCCTCCGGCCGCGACGATGCGGTGCCGGTCAAGGTGGAATACGCTTTCCCGGAGCCCGCCAACTCGGCATTCTTCGAGAACACCTTTGGCTGCCCGGTCCATTTCAACCGGCCGCACAATGTGATGGAGTTTTCCGACGCCGACATGGTGGCCGCGCTGCCCAATGGCGGCATGCCGCTGCCGGAAGGCCCCCGGCCCATCCTGGCGCAACTGGCCGAGGCCCAGCCGCCTGCGTTCACGGCCCGTGTGCAGGAAATCCTCGCCTCGCTGCTGCCGAAAGGCCCGCCGCATCGCGATGCCGTGGCGGGCTTGCTGGCCATGAGCGAACGTACCTTGCAGCGGCGGCTGGCCGAGGAAGGCACGAGTTTTTCCGCCGTGGTGGACGACACCCGGCGTGCGTTGGCGCGGCAATCGCTTGAAGCTGGCGAACTGTCGCTGAAGATGCTCAGCTTCCAATTGGGCTTTTCCGAGCCGAGCGCGTTTTACCGGGCCTGCAAGCGCTGGTTCGGCATGACCCCGTCCGACCTGGCCAATCATGGAGAAAAACATGGCATGGTATAAACCGGAGCATCCCGCGCAGCTGTTTGGCCAATTGCTGGTCAAGCATAAGCTGGTCACCGAAGAACAGCTGCAACGCGCAATCGAGCACCAGCGGCAGACCGGCCAGCGCCTCGGTGAAATCTTTGCCGAGTGGGAGCTGGTAACGCACCAGCATGTGCAGGACATCCTGCTCAAGCAGCGCCGCGTGCGCATGGCGGCGGCGCTGATCGGCGCGATCTTTGCGCCTTTGGAAGCGTACGCCGCCGAAGCTTTGGCCACTGCGCCTGCCGCCATCAGCGCACCGGCTGCGATCCTGCCGCGCGAAGGTTCGCCTGCGGCGATGGCGGAGAACGAACTGGATGCAGTGAGCGCGCAAGGTCTTGACGATGACCTGGTGCGGCAAGTGCGCGATCAGTTAAAGCGCAATGGCGTGGAAGTAAGCGGCGACCTGGCGAAGCTGGTGAATCCCGTGCTGGGATTGGTCGAGTCGGACGTCAGCGTGCATAACGTGGTCTACGCGCCGAACCGCGCGGCGACCACCGTCAATCCCGACGGCTCGCTGTCGCTGAACCTGCCCACCACGATCGGGGAAATCAACTTCAACAACATCCGCGTGAAGGGCGCGGCGGCCGACGGCCCAACCTTCGGCAGCATCTCAATCCGGGGCATCGACCTGACCGGCACCGTCATCACACTGGCGCTCAAGCGATGAAGCGCACCAAAGCCCTGTCCGCGGTCGCCCCGTCGATTCTTGCCGCAGCCCTTTCCATGCCCGCTCTGGCGACCGGAGCGACGCCAGCGCCGCAGCTGCCCGACCTGGCCGCGCTGTCCGGCGGCACCGTCCACGTGGCTGAGGCGCCAAGCCCCGGACTGCCGGGCAAGGCCTTCACTGCCTGGACGCTGGTCCAAGCCTCCGTGCCACGCCTGTGCGCCATGGTGCAGGACTACCCCTCCTACGCCTCCTACATGCCAAACACAAAAAGTGCGCTGCCAGTTGGCGAAGGAGACGGATACGTCCTGGTCGACATGACACTCGACCTGCCGCTTGGCCAGCAAAAGAAATACCGCCTGCGCCTGGAACAGCAAGCGCAGCCAGACACCGCCCAATGCAAGCTCGCATGGCGCCTGGTCCCAACCGGCCTGGCGCCGGCGGACACAATCGCCGACACCACAGGCTACTGGCTTTTCACGCCAGTCCCCGGCGAAAACGGCAAGACCCTGATTGAATACCACGTCTACGCCGACCCTGGCCCGGTACCATTCGGCTTCGGCTGGATCGTCGACATGATGAGCAAGCGCAGCCTCCCACGCACGCTGGAAGCCTTGCGCACGCAAGCGGCTAAATAGGCGCTTCAGTCAACGCAGTGGAACACGCCCCTCATCTTCGACTGCTGTTCGGCGGTTAGCCGGGTGGCAGTCGCGTTGTAAATGTAGTTTTCCTCTTCCCGCATCAGCAGGAAGCTGCCATCCGCCTGCTCGCTCCAGACCAGGTAGCCACAGTAGGTATCGGCATTGGAGAAGCGGCCGGTGAAATCCACCGCAGCATACGTACCCGGCGTGCCACTTTGTGAGCTGCGGTAAATCGTGACCTTTTTCAGCTCGCGCCGCTGCATGGCGCCCGCACGCGCAGCGCCGGCCGCCATCGCGTCGCGCCACTCTTCGAAAGTCCACTGCTGCCGCAAGCCGGGGCCGAGGCGCTTCCATGCCTCGGCATAGCGCGCCGCATCCTTCTCGGCGAAATAAGCCTTGCTCAACTCCTCTACGCGAGCTTTCTGCAAGCCAGTCGGCTGCCAGGATGGCGCCGAGCCGGCTACCTTGGGTAGCGCCAGCGATTGCTGCAGCGCGGCGTTCATGCGGCGGAACTCCTCCAGCATGCTGTCGCAGACCTCCCTCTTGGCCTGGCACAGCGAGTCCATTTTGATCGACGCCTGGCCATTTTCCATGACCACCATGCGCCGCACGGCCGCAGGATGCGCAGGGTGGCCCGGCAGCGTGAACGACCACAAGGTGCGGTTTGCCTTGTCGTCCGCTGTCGTCCAGCGGCCGTCGTCGGAAATGATCACGTCGCCGCGCGCCTTCAACGCTTCCAGCGCCGCTGGGGCGGAAGCGTAGCCAATGCCGTCCGGCGCTGCTGCCGTCGTCGCGAGGATTATCAGGAAACCGATCATGCGTTGCAATATAGACCACGGCACAACAAAAGGTCAATTGTGGTAGCATCCGGCGGTCTTACCAAACACGCACGAGCCGCCATGCCATCTGCCCAACGCCTGTCCGATGTCGTCGCAACTGAACTTGAAACCCGCATCCTCGAAGGTTCGCTGAAGCCCGGTGACCGTTTGCCGGCCGAGCGCGAACTGGCGGTGGAATTGGGCGTCTCGCGCCCCTCCCTGCGCGGCGCCTTGCAAGCGCTGGTGGCGAAAGGATTGCTGATCACGCGCCACGGTGGCGGCACCTTCGTGACCGATTCAATGCAGGCCGCATTCACCGATCCATGGCAGCAGATGCTGAAAGACCATCCGGATATCCACGGTGACATGCTGGAGTTCCGCCACATGCTCGAAGGCCAGGCGGCGCAACTGGCTGCCGAGCGCGGGACGGACGAGGATTTTGAACGCATCCGCGCCTGCCATGAAGCGCTGGAGCGTGCATTTGCAGCGCAGGATCTTGAGCAATGCATCAAAACCGACGTGGAATTCCACCAGGCGATTGCGGAAGCTTCGCATAACGTGCTGATCGGGCATTTGAGTTCCAGCCTGCACAAGGTGATGGAAGGCCATGTGCAAAGCAACCTGGAATACCTGACTGCACGACCGGAGCTGTGGACCCAGCTTCAGGTGCAGCATCGCGCGATCTGGGATGCCGTACGCGAGCGAAGGATGGATGTGGCAGGACGCGCTGCCCACCAGCACCTGGATTTCGTCCGGCAGACCATGCGTGAAACCCTCAAGAATGAAGAACGCCGCAACGCGGCAACGCGGCGGCTTGGCACCACTGCGTAATACTGTGTATGGCGTTTCCGCTGAAATGACCCGCTGTTTTCTGCTGTTTCCCGCTGTTTTCCGCTGTTTTTGGTTGAACCATCCGTGCGCGCTGTGATCCAAGAAAAAACAGCGGAAAACAGCGCGTTTCAGCGCAAAACAGCGGAGGAAAACAGCATGAAAGACATAGCGACCCTGGCGATACCAGCCACCACCTTATGCCGCTTACTTCAATATGCCGACGCGCATCAGGCTGAGCTGAGTGCTGGCGAGCTCGCTGCACTGGCGATTGAGGAATGGCTTGCCAGAACCGAAGGCGGCAATGTACCGTGCATCCGCCTGCATGGGTACCAATGGAAAACGGTTTTCCTGCCCGAAGGGACCCAACTGCGCGCCTGGAACCGTTCCGGCTTCGCTTATGCCGAAGTCATCGGCGACAGCATTGTGCATTTCGGCGATGCGGTATCGCCACACGAATTCATTGCCGCTGCAAAGGCATATCTCGCAGCGCCTGGGCAGAAGTATCGTTGCTGTTCCCGGGCGAGAATCACTGGAAGCGAGCTGATGTCCATCGCCGTGAGCTGGCCCGTCCCGCAGCGCGGCAAGTTGCCCGAGCGCCAGTACCCGCGCCACCGCCTCCCGACCAGCCTTTGCCAAAGTTCTCGAGCGTGCTGCCACCGCCCGTGCAACGCCTTCCTCGAATACCGCCGATTCCGACGCAAGCTCGCCTTCAGCCCGATGTTCACGCAATAGCGGCTGCAGACAGTGCGCTAATCAATTCACCTGATCGCCGCAAAATCCACCGCCGACAAGAGGATCTGCTGCTTGACTGATTTAATCTGAAGGGACGCGAAAGTAACTGCGCGCACAGCAGTCATGATCTGGCGTTCCGCCCCCACGAGCGAACCCATCGCAATTTTTTTACGAGAAACTCGATCGATAGCTTAAGCACCAAATCAGAGGTCTATTTGGGTCTCCAAGAATTCCAGGTACTTGGGGTCATCTTCCAAAAAAATTCCCATCCCAGCTCCCATATATGCTCGCGTCAACTCGCCAGCAGCGTCTGTAAGATTGCCACGCTCGAACTGGACTTGCCCCAGCCGCAGATGAATATATGGATTGCCCATTCCTTCCGGGCACTTGAGCGCATTTGCGAGCGCCTGGAACGCTTTATCGTACTTCCCTCCCTTAAAGCATGCATCACCAATCGCCACGTAGACCCACGTAGCAGCTTGAATCGCCACCATTCTTCTAGATACCCTGCAGCCGTAAGAAATGCCGCTTTTCGAACTCGATCGGCGACAAGCGTTCATTGAACCCATGCCGCCGCTTCGGATTGTAAAACATCTCGATATAGTCGAAGACGTCCTGTCTTGCCTGCTCGCGGGTGGCGTAGGTTCTGCGCCGTACCCGCTCCCGCTTCAATAATTGGAAGAAGCTCTCCGCCACAGCGTTGTCGTGGCAGTTGCCCCGTCTACTCATGCTCTGTACCAGGTTGTGCTCCTCAAGGAAGTCACGCCAGTCATAACTGCTGAATTGACTGCCTTGATCTGAATGTACCATCACCTCTTTAGCCGGTTTGCGCCGCCACACTGCCATCAACAACGCGTTCATTGCTAGTTCTTTGTCGATCCGAGAACTCATAGACCAGCCGATTACCTGGCGTGAGAACAAGTCCAGCACCACCGCCAGGTAAAGCCATCCCTCATAAGTGCGCAGATACGTAATGTCCGTGACCCAGACTTTATTCGGCTCGGTCACGTCGAACTCACGCTGCAGATGGTTTGGCGCCACTACCGAAGGTCGCCCACCGTTCTTGTACTTGCGCTTCGCATAGCCTGTTTGGGACCGAATGCCATCAGCACGCATCAGACGATATACCCGATTGATGCCGCATTCTTCACCAAGCTCCTGCAGGTCGTCGTAGACCTTGCGGTAGCCGTAGACGGCACCGCTTTCCAGCCATGACTGCTTGATGTGACCAAGCAGTCGCCGATTCACCTTGGCCCGTTCGCTTTCAGGATTGCTGCACCAAGCGTAATAGCCGCTTGGATGGATCTTGAGCATCTTGCACATGCGCTGAACGGAATACTGCGCCTGGTGCTCACGAATGAAGGCGTACCTTACCCGGACGTCTTGGCAAAGTACGCCGCGGCCTTTCGCAGGATGTCACGCTCCTCGGTGACACGCTTGAGCTCTGCCTTCAACTTGCGCATTTCCTCAGCTTGGGCATCGTTAGCTTTGCGTTCAGGCTCGGGAACACTATAACGCTTGGTCCAAGCGTAGATGCTATGGATGCTGACCCCAAGCCGTTCCGCCACTTCCGCCGCAGGGTGGCCGCGATCAACCACCTGTTTGACTGCCGCGATCTTGAATTCTTCGGTATATCTCTTGCCGCTCATTGACGCTCTCCTTTGCCGTAGAATTATGGCTCAGGAGTATCTAGGATAGTGGTGGCGATTCACCTTTCCACTCCTGATGATTCTCAGGCAATAGCCTCAGCGCATCCAGGTAATGTCTGAATGCGCCCTCATAGTTCCCGGCATTCGACTGCTCGTCTCCTTGCTTGCAAAGCGCTGTGATTTGCGAATGCACATTTTCAGAAAGCTCTTTTACCATGGTCCCCAATCAGCATTAAGAACACAAAAAAATTCAACCCATTCAGCCACCTTTCGCCGGCGTCACTTGACTACTTGCTCAACACGAAGCCCAAGCTGCTCAAAGGCCGTCTTCTTCAACCGATCGATGAATTGGTTTAATGCCTTTACCAATGCGCCATGTTCGATAAAGCCATCAGTGGCAAACGCCGCGTGAGCGGCATAGGGCATGAAATTGCCATCTGGTCGTCGATAGAAAGCAAGCATTGGGTTCAAATCTGATTCCATCGAGGAAAATTCAAAGTCCCCGCCTTTCCGCAACCACTTCGAGGCGCTGGAGGCAAACTCTACTACAGTAAAGTCAAACTCTTCAAAAAATACCTTATTCTCGATCTGTATGGCGAAGTCGGCGACTGGCCACAACAATAATTGCCAATCTTCGAATTTCCCAGCGCTCGAAGCAGCATGTTCGAGCTGAAGCTGATTAAACCGAAACTCAACGTTACTAGGCATACTTTCCATATGTCTCCATCGTGGCTGACGGCACTTTACCTTGAATCATCGTCCGGTACTGGCCTTTGGCCGAACTCTGACGCTGCTACAGTGTCCGTTTGCTGCCTTTTGTTTTTCGGTTATCTATCGTTAGATGCGGCGATGGAAGCTCACCGAGATGCTCGCAGAGCGTTCTGTATTGCGCCGATGGGAACTCGGATTTTCCCCACTTGTCGCGGTAACCTGTCACGCCAAGCTCCAGCAGCAGCGCATTCAATGATAAGAGCAGTGCATCAGCAAAGTCCCTAAGCTGACATGTTACGTCCATCAAGACAGCGCCTTCCTCATCGGGCATGCGCCCCCAGAGTTCAGGAAAATCCAAAATCCTAACCGCCAACCCACCATCCAGAGTTCGGCGCATTATCCAGCGAAACTCCCCCGGTTCTTCATCAAAGCTAAACCTTGCCTCATTACCGCCAGCAAGGATGTGGTTCGTGCCGCTGACCAGCTCGAGCAACGCATCTGAAAGATAAGATGCTGTTACGGTGAACTTTGTCCCGTAAAAATCCAAGCTGCACTCGGCCCAGCCTTTCCCCACAACTTTATAGTCAAGTGCTACGTCTGTCGCCATACGTTAGGTTCTTACATTGTTATGCGGCGGCTACCGGCCGAGAACTGCAGTTTCAGGTTCCAGTACCCATCGAAAGCGCAAGCGCAAGCGTGCGACGCTCTAGTTCGCCAGTTCGATGCAGTTCGGCCAACTCACCTGGCAGTTGTTGCCAGGTGAGTCCTTGAAAATGCTTACTTGGCGCGGGCCTTGCCGAATGCGTCGCCCGCCTTCCACTCCGGCATCTTCGGCGCATCGGCCACAATGCGGCCCAGGTTCAGGGTAAATTGCGCCATCTGCGTCATGCCTGCCATCGACCAGTTAGGATCATATTCGTCGCTGACCTGGTGATAGCTCTTGCGGTATGCCGCGCGCATCTGCTCCGCCTTCTCCTTGTCGCCAAGGTAGTCGCTGCCAGAGGTGATCGAGAACGCCGGCACGCCAGCCTTGGCGAAGCTGAAGTGGTCGGAGCGGAAGTAGCCGCCGGCCAGGTCCGGTTTCTCTTTTGCGATCACCATCTTCATGCCCTTGGCCGCCGCTTCCGCCATCTTGCCCAGGTCGGTGCGCTCGCTGCCTGCGGTGCCGATATCGCGCGTCGTGCCGATCCAGTTCAGCGAATCCAGGTTCAGGTTGGCGGCCGTTTTTTCCAGCGGCCACAGTGGCGCTTCCGCATAAGCCGCGCTACCGAGCAGGCCTTGTTCTTCCGCTGCGACCCACAGGAACATCTGGCTGCGCTTGGCGGGCGACTTTACCGCTTCCTGCGCCATGGCCAGCAAGGCCGCGCTGCCCGATGCATTGTCTACCGCACCGTTGTAGATCGTATCGCCGCCGCTGCCTTGCTTGCCCAAGTGGTCCCAGTGCGCCGAGTAGATCACCACTTCCTCTTTCAGCTTCGGATCGGTGCCCGGCACGACACCGGCCACGTTAAATTGTTCGACGTTGCGCACTTCGGCCTTCATATCGCCCACCAGCTTGGCTTTCAGCGCCACCGGCTGGAAGTCCTTGCGCTCGGCGGCTGCGCGCAACTGGTCCAGGTCCAGGCCTGCCGCCTTGAACAGCGCCACCGCGGTATCATTGGTCAGCCAGCCTTGCAGCTCGGTGCCCGGCGTGCCTTGTGCGAGCTGGAAGCGCTCAACGCCGTCCCAGCTGTTTTTCACCACGCTGTAGCCATACGAAGCCGAAGCATCAGTGTGGATCAGCAGCGCGCCGATCGCGCCCTTGCGCTTGGCTTCTTCAAACTTGTAGGTCCAGCGGCCATAGTAAGTCAGTGCCTTGCCGCCGAAGCGGTTAGGCGCTTCGGCAGTCGGCATCGGGTCGTTGACCATCATGACGATGACCTTGCCTTTGAGGTCCTGGCCCTTGTAGTCGTCCCAGCCTTCTTCGGTAGCAGTGATGCCATAGCCGACGAATACCAGGTCGGCATTGAAGCTGTGCGCAGGCTTCGCATCGCCGGGAGCGTAGACCCAGTCCTTGCCGAAGCTGGCGGGCAGCGCCACACCGTTCACTTCCAGGCGCAGGTTGGAAGCCGCCGCATCGGTTTTGACGCCGGCAATCTTCACCAGTTGGCGATAGGTCACGCCGTCGACCGGCTTCAGGCCGGCCGCCAAGGCCTGGTTTTCGAGGTAAGCGACCGTCAGGTCGCCGCCGCGCTGGCCGGTGCCGCGGCCTTCCAGCAGGTCGCTGGAAAGGAAGGCGAGGTGGGCGCGCAGCGGTGCTTCCTGCACGAGCGGCTGCATTGCCTTGGTCTTTACGCCAGCCGCTTGAGCCGGGGCCAGCGCCAGCGCAATGCTGGCTGCCAGGGTGGACGCTACGAGGGTGATGGATTTATTCATGTCTCTGTCTTGTGGTTTGTCCATTGGGCGCGGCTGGTGGCCGCGCGGGCATTCTATCAGGATGGTATGCTACGGCCCTTATGAAACACACGCCTTACATCGGCCGCTTCGCGCCCTCCCCGACCGGACCGCTGCACCTTGGTTCGCTGGTGGCAGCAATGGCCAGTTACCTCGACGCCAAGGTGCACGGCGGGCAATGGCTGTTGCGCGTGGAAGACGTTGACCGCGACCGCAATGTCGCAGGCGCCGACCAGCACATCCTCGCCGCGCTGCAGCGCTGCGGCATGCAGTGGGATGGCGAAGTGACCTGGCAAACGCAGCGCGAAGACTTGTACGAAGCGGCGCTGCGCCAGCTTGGCAACAACATCTATCCCTGCGGCTGTTCGCGCAAGGAGATCGCCGATTCCCAGCTTCGCCAGGGCCAGGCCGGCACCCCCAGCCTGGTCTATCCCGGCACTTGCCGCAACGGCCTGGCGCCCGGCCGCTCGGCACGCGCCCTGCGCCTGCGCACACCGCAGGAACCGCATTGCGTGATCCATTTCCACGACCGCTTTGCCGGCGACATCAGCCAGGACATTACCGCCGAAGTGGGCGACTTCGTGGTGCGCCGCGCCGACGGTTTCTGGGCTTACCAGCTGGCCGTGGTGGTGGATGATGGCGCGCAAGGCATCACCGACATCGTGCGCGGCGCCGACCTGCTCGATTCGACGCCGCGCCAGATCTTCCTGCAGCAGTTGCTTGGCTTGCCGCAGCCGCGCTACCTGCATTTGCCACTTGTGGTTAATGCCGACGGCGAGAAACTGTCCAAGCAAACCGGTGCACAAGCCTTCGACACTGGCGCACCAGCGGCAAGCCTGCTCGGCAGCGCCTTGCTGCCCGCAGCACAATTCCTCGGGCTTGAGGTCCATGCCGACAGTATCGACGCCTTCTGGCGCGCGGCAGTTCCCGCATGGGACGCGCTGCTGCGCGCCCACGGTGAGGCGCCGCACAGACCCTAAGCTGGGCTCGCCGCATACTGGCTCCACCAAGCGAAAGGAGGTGGGCCATGCGTCACTTACTGATTTCTTGCGCACTGTGCGCAGTGGCACTGCCGGCAACCGCCGAGGACAATTTTTTCCGCTGCATCGATAGCCAGGGCGTGGTCATGCTGACCGACCGTCCATGTGAAAACCTGCCAAACGCCGCCCGGCCAGTGATGGAAAAAGAGCACTTCGTGCTGCCGGCATCCGAACAGACCCGCAGCCAGTGGGTCAACAAACCACCGGTCCATGTGTCGCCAAAAGTCGATGTGCAGACCCTGCGCATGGCCCGGCAAGCCCTCGAGCTGCGCGACAAGGTAGCCAGCGCACGCTAGCGCCGAAGCTAGCGCTGGCCGTCCCCGTCTTCCAACGGCAGCAACAGCATGCAGCCTGCCGCTGCACCGTGAACGACCGGCAGCAGCAGCAAAGTAATCTGTGCTGGTGCATCCGGATCGCTGACGGTGAAATAGGTAATCGCCACCGCCATCACGATGGGCGCGAGCGGCAGCACCGCCGCCGGCAAATTGGCAGGATTCAGGCGACGCACCGCCAGCAAGTTCAACAGCAGCGCTACCAGGTAGAGGGTGCGGTACACCCATTCAGAGCGTGCGGTTGCAAAATGCAGCCCCGCAAGCATCCCTTGCATAAGCAACCCGAGCAATAGCGTCAGCAGCAGCGCGGGCAAGGCAGATCGTTCCATGATCACGTTGGCCTCCATCGTCACTGAAAGTAACAAAGCAGTTTCCATGCCACGCTTGTGTGTCAAGGGGAACCGGGCCATGCATTGAGGAATTTGTAGATTTCTGTAAGGAATTTCGACATCCACCGCTTGAAGCGGCGGAAGGCTTGCTGCAGCGCGGTATAATAGCGGGCTTATCTTTTGCATATCGGTTTTCAGAGAAGAAGATGCACACTACGCCAGACACCCGCCCCGCCGTTGTATTGCTGCACAGTTCGCTCAGCTCGCGCAGCCAGTGGAATGCACTGATGGCCGAGCAAGAAGCCAATTACCGTTTCATCGCAATTGATCTGTTGGGCTACGGCAAGTCGGCCTTCCCGACCGAAGCGGCCGCCGCCGGCTACACCCTGGCGCATGAAGCCGATGCGGTGGCTGCTGCCCTGGCCTCGCACCTTGATGCCGGCGAGCAATTCCACCTTGTCGGTCACTCTTATGGCGGCGCCACCGCGCTGCGCCTGGCGCGCCAGATGCGCGAGCGCGTGCTGTCGCTGTCCCTGTTCGAGCCGGTGGCCTTCCACCTGCTGCCGGCCAGCGATGCCGGCCGCCAGGAAATCGAAGCCGTGGTCGCCAACATCAATGCCGCGGCAACCGCGGAAAACGCCACCCGCACCTTCATCGATTACTGGAACCGCGCCGGCGCCTTCGACTCGCTGCCGGAAGTGCAGCGCCAGCGCTTCACCAACGGCATCGCCAAGGTCAAGCTGGATTTCATCGCCCTGCTCGGCGAGCCGGCCCGCGTGCCCGACATGGCGCAGCTGGACCTGCCGGCCCTGGTGATGGCCGGCGCCAAAGGCCCGGTGTCCACCCGCCGCGTAGCGGAAACCCTGGCTGCCGCGCTGCCGCAAGGGCAATTCATGCTGACCGCCGGCGGCCATATGGCGCCAATTACCCACGCTGCCGACGTCAACCAGGTGCTGCTTGGCTTCATCGAAAACCAGCGCTTGCTCGCCTGATTCCATTGTTCGATAATGACCCGATAACAATCCGGAAGAGGCGAGCATCATGAGCGATACACGCTATGACCAGCAGATGGCAGTCCAGGTGGACAAGGGCATCGAACTGCTCGCGCAGATGGGCGCGGCCAATGCCTGGATTTACATGCAAAGCATGCAGGTGCCGCGCAGCGTCATCCTGCGCGTCCTGGCCTATCCTGAGCAGCGCCGCAATTGTGGCGCTTCGGTGCACTAGTTCAGTGCACTAACTCCCGCACGGCCTGCAGCACGTGCAGCTTGGCGGCATCGGGCCGCTTGCCGCTGCGCCAGGCCACCATTGCCTCCCATTCCCAGCGCGGCAAATCGCCGATCTCCAGTTTCACCAGGTTGCCCAGCTTGAGCTGGCGCGCAGCCGCCATCTCCGGCATGAAAGTCAGGAAGCCATGTTCCAGCGCCAGCTCGATCGCTGCGCTGGCGGGCTGGACGGCGTGAATCGCGCTATCGCTGCGGCGGTGCGCGCGCAGCATGCGTATCAGTTCATCGCAAGCGTCGCCCCAGAATTGCGGCGCCAGGCGGGCATTCGCCACATCGGCCAGTTGCAGCGCGCTGCGGCGCGTCAGCGGATGGCCGCGCCGCACCACCGCCACAATCGGCGAGCTATACAGGCGCTCCAGCTGGATGCCTGCGATGGCAGGGCATTTCAGCACGAAGCCCAGTTGCGCACGGCCGGTCAGCAGCTTTTCCATGATGACCGGCGAATGGTCGGTCGTGCAGCGGATCTCCAGCGGTGCATCGGCAAGCTTGAGCAACAGGGGGCCGAACAGCAGTGAAGTCAGCGACGGCACGCAGGCCAGCGTCACCTGCGGCAACGCCGGTGCGCCCTGCACTGCCAGCTTGCCCGCCGCGATGGCGTCCAGTGCCTGCTGCGCCGAGGGCAGGAAGGTCAGGCAAGCCGGCGTTGGCGAGGCGCCGCGGCGGTGTCGCGCGAACAGCTGCACGCCCAACTGGTCTTCGAGTGCCGCCACGCGCTGGCTGACCTGCGGCTGCGACCAGCGGCGCCGTGCGGCCGCTTGCGAAAAGCTTCCCGACTCCACGATTTCCACCAGCAGGGCCAGGTCGTCGATGCTCAGTGCCATAATGAATTCAAATACGAAATATCATGAGATAACGGCTTCTATTATGTCTTAGCGCTGCCTAAACTGTCAGCATTGTTGAAAGGGGCAGGCATGGCGGCAGCATCGCGGGCAAGAAGGCTGGGCAAACGATTCCTGATGGCAGACCACCTGCTTGTGGTCTGCGGCTTTTACCTGGTGTTCCCCGTGGTGGCCCTGCATTTTGTCGGACAGCTGGGCTGGGCCGCCGCCTCGGTTGGCCTGGCGCTCGGCGTGCGCCAGGTGTCGCAGCAAGGGATGGCGCTGTTCGGCGGTTCCTTGTCCGACCGTTTCGGCGCCAAGCCGATGATCGTGGCCGGCATGCTGCTGCGGGCGCTGGGCTTTGCAGCGATGGCTTGCGCTGCCAATCCTGCCATGCTGGTGCTGTCCTGCGTGCTGTCCGGCCTGGGCGGCGCCCTCTTTGATCCGGCCCGCGGCGCGCTGGTGGTCAAGCTGACCCGCCCCGCCGAACGTCCGCGCTTCTATTCGATCCTGATGATGCAGGAAAGCGTGGCCGCCGTGACCGGCGCCCTGCTCGGCACGATGCTGCTGGGCGTGGACTTCCTGTGGGTGGGCCTGGGCGGCTGCGCGGCCTTCCTGCTGGCGGCGCTGGCCAATGCCTGGCTGCTGCCTGCCTATCGTGTCGCCACGCCGGGCACTTTGGCGACGAAGGCGATGCGCATTCCCTTGCGCGACAAGCCGTTCATGGTGCTGGTGCTGACACTGAGCGGCTACTACATCATGACCGTCCAGCTCATGATGCTGGTGCCCGTCACGCTGACCGCGCTTTCCGGCTCGCCGCGCAGCGTGGCCTGGATGTATGCTATGGACGCGGTGCTCGCGCTGACGCTCCTGTACCCGATGGCGCGCCTCGGCGAACGTTACCTGTCGCTGGAAGCGCGGCTGCTGGCAGGCATCGGGATCATGTGCTGCGCCGTGCTGGCCATGTCGGCCGCGCGCGCCCTGCTGCCCATGTTTGCCGGCATCGCCGTGTTCTATACCGGCTCGCTGGTCGCCGAACCGGCGCGCGAGTCGCTGGTATCGCGCTACGCACTGCCTTCCGCGCGCGCCAGCTATATGGGCCTGAGCAGGATCGGGCTGGCGGTTGGCGGCCTGTTTGGCTACACTGCCGACGGCTGGCTGCTGGACTGGAGCCGCGCCCTGCACGCACCTGCACTGCCATGGCTGATATTGAGCGCTGTCGGCTTGCTCACCTTGACGATGCTAGCCTGCGCGGCAGCTCCTCTACCCGGCAGGAAACTAAACGCTGATCGCGGCGTAAGCCTTTAAATTGACGCTGTTCGGCACCTCAGCCATGGACAGGACCCGCAAATGCGGCAAAACACGCTCGCACAGCGCACGCACGTGGCGCCGCAAGTCCGGCGCACACAACACGACAGGCATCATATTGGCCTTCATCATCCGTTCGGACTGGGAAGCCATACGCGCCAGCAACTGGTCGGCATAGCGCGGTTCGACCACGATATTGCCGCCTTCTGCCTGGCGCAAGCTTTGCATCAGCACCTGCTCGACCGCAGGATCCAGCGTCAGCACGTGCAAGGCGCCCTGCCCGCCCAGCAAATCCTGGCAGATCGCGGTTCCCAGCTTTTGCCGCACCATTTCGGTCAGGTAGCCATGGTCTTTGCTGGCACGGCCCACATCGGCCAGCGTTTCCAGGATGGCTTCCAGATGGCGCACAGAGACCTTTTCCCGCAACAGGTTCTGCAGCACCTTTTGCACGTCGCTGATGGACATCACGGTCGGCACCAGCTCTTCCACCAGGCCTGGCTGTGCATCGCGGATGCGCTGCAGCAGCTTGTCAGTCTCGGTGCGCGTCAGCAGCATGGCGGACTGCTGCTTGAGCACTTCCGACAAGTGGGTGATGAACACCGTGCCGGCGTCGACCAGCGTATAGCGTGCCGCGCGCGCGATTTCGCGCTCGCTGTCCTCGATCCATACCGCCGGCAGCCCATAGGTCGGCTCACGGGTTTCGACACCTTTCAGCGGCCGCTGTTCCCCGCCATTGTGAATCGCCAGTGTACGGTCCAGCATGATGTCGCCGCGTCCGGCCAGCACGCCGAACACCCGCAGTTCGTAGGCCGTCGTTCCCAGGTGCGGCGCGTCGCGGAAGCGTACACGCGGCAGGACCATGCCTGATTCCAGCGCGAACTGCTTGCGAATGGCACCAATGCGCTCCGTCAGCAAGCCCTGCTCGCCGCCGACCAGCGGCAGCAGCGCCGTGCCGACATGGACTTCGATCGGCTCCACCTTCAGCAGGTCATAGGCGTCTTCCTCCTGCTTGGGCACGGCCGTATCTTCGCTGACCGCAGCTTCCGCCTGCTGTGCGCCGCGGCGCTGCAGCAGCAGGCCCAGGCCGAGCAGGAAGCTGCCCACCAGCAGCACGGGCACGGCCGGGATGCCCGGCAGGAAGAACAGCGCACCCAGCGCGCCGGCCACGATGAACAGCGTCTTGGGGAAGGAGGTCAACTGGCGCAGCACCTGCGTGCTCAGGTTGCCGTCCGAGGCGGAGCGCGTCACGATAATACCGGTGCCCACGGCAATCACCAGCGCCGGCACCTGGGTCACGATGCCATCGCCCACGGTCAGCAGGGTAAAGGTCTGCAAAGCCTGGTCCCAGCGCATTCCCATCTGCATGATGCCGATCACCAGGCCGCCAATAATATTGATCAGCATGATGATGATGCCGGCCACCGCGTCGCCCTTGACGAACTTGCTGGCGCCGTCCATCGCGCCATAGAAGCCGGACTCCTTTTCCAGCATCTTGCGGCGCGCCTTGGCTTCCTCCTGGTCGATGAAGCCCATGTTCAAGTCGGCATCGATGCTCATTTGCTGGCCCGGCATACTGTCCAGCGTGAAGCGCGCCGCCACTTCGGACACACGCTGGGCGCCATTGGTCACCACCACGAACTGCACCACGACCAGGATCAGGAACACGATCAGGCCGATCACGTAATTGCCCCCCACCACATAGGAGCCAATGGCGCCGATCACATGGCCGGCATCGGCATCGGACAGGATCAGGCGCGTTGCCGCGACGTTAAGCGAAAGGCGGAACAGCGTGGCGATCAGCAGCAGCGAGGGGAAGGTGGAAAACTCCACCGGCCGCGGAATGTAGAACGTCAGCAGCAGGATGGTCAGCGCAAAGCTGATATTGGTCAGGATCAGGAAATCCAGGACACCTGAAGCGATCGGCACGAACAATACCGTCAGGATGCCCACTACCAGCAGCACCATCACCAGGTCGGCATTCTTGCCGAAAAAACGACTTAACATCAAATGCCCCTTCCAGGCTTCTGGCGGGCCTCACGCATCGCGTAGACCCACACCATGATTTTTGCAATTTGCGGATACAGCTTTTCGGGCACGTAGCCCTCGAAATCGACCTCGCGGAACAGGGCACGCGCCAGCGGCCGGTTCTGCACGATCGGGATATTCTTGCGGTAGGCCACCTCGCGCATGCGGCGCGCCAGGTCGCCGGCTCCCTTGGCCACTACCTTCGGCGCGCTGGCCGTTCCATGCTGGTAGCTGAGGGCCACCGCCAGGTGGGTCGGGTTGGTGACCAGCACATCGGCACTGGCCACCTTGCGCGCCGACTGGCTGCGCTTCAGCAGCTCCTTGCGCAGCTCGCGGATGCGCGAGCGGATGCGCGGATCGCCTTCGCGGTTCTTGTGTTCATCCTTGATGTCGCGCTTGCTCATGCGCATGCGCTTGGCAAAATCCCAGCGTGTGAAGCCGACGTCCAGCACCGCGATCAACAACATCGCCAGCGCCAGCTTGGCCAGCAGCCCACCGGCAAGTCCCAGCAGGATGCGTGGGTAAGCCTGGGGCGGCGCCATCGGCAATCCCAGCAGGCCCGGAATGGCGTCGCGCACGACCAGCCAGCCTACGTAGACCAGCACCGCGAGCTTGAGCAGGCTTTTGACAGCCTCGAACAAGGTACGCATCGACAGGATGCGCTGCAGGCCCTGCGCCGGATTCAGACGCGTGAAGTCCGGTCCCAGCGGATCGGTGCTGAACACGGGTCCGGTCTGCAGCAGGTTGGCCAGCACGCCGGCAATCACCAGCGCCAGCAGCAATGGCCCCAGCAGCGCCAGCATGGCCACCAGCAGTTCCCCGCTCCATTGCGCCATGCCGTTGACGCTCCATTCCAGCTGAGTGGCGCGTGCCAGGATGCGGCGCTGCAGCTGCAGCACCTGGCCCAGGCCGTCCCAGGCGCTGGCATGCACGCAGATGGCCAGTACCGCGATGCTGGCAAAGGCCAGCAAGTCGTTGCTGCGCGCCACCTGGCCCTTCTTGCGGGCTTGCTCCAGCCGGTGCGGCGTCGCCTGTTCTGAACGGTCTGCATCGTCCGACATTACTGCAGCACCCTTTCCCAGAACGTGAAGATCGAAGCGTAGACCCGGCCCATTGCCGGTTCCAGCGCGGGCGCACAAAGCGCAAAGATCGCGACGCCGGCCACCAGCTTGACCGGAATGCTGATGACGAACACGTTCATCTGCGGCAGCGCGCGCGAGACTGCCGCCAGCCCAACTTCAATCAGGAGCAGGCAAAGCATCACCGGGATGACCAGCGCCACGCCCAGCGAGAACACCAGCCCGAACTGCGCCAGCACGGCCTCCAGCGGCAAGGCCAGGCCGGCGCCGGGCGGCACCTGCTGCAGCGAGAAGGCGATGCCGCGCATCAGCGCATGGTGGGCATCCAGCGCGAAGAACACGGCGACTGCCACCAGGTTCAGGATGGCGGCAAACATCGGCGCGCCGGTGCGGGTGACCGGGTCGTACACGCTGCCGATGCCGAAGCCGCTCTGGATGTCGAGCAGCTTGCCGGCCATGGAAAAGGCGCCGAAGGCAGCGAACACGCCGAAGGCCAGGGTGATGCCGACCACCGCTTCGCCCAGCGCGCCCTGCACCAGGCTGCCCAGCGTGTAGTCGGGCAAGGCCGGCCGTACCGCACCGCCGGCCACCAGCAGGCCGGCCAGCGCCAATGTCAGCAGCACGCGCGGCGCCACCGGCGCCGCCAGGCCGCTGAAGATGGGCGACAGCAGGAACAGGAAGCTGAGCCTCAGCGAGACAAGGAACACGGCAACCGCCCAGCCGGCGTCAATCGATATCTGCATGGCAGGTCAGAACTGGTTGGGAATGGCGGCGATCAGGCCGGCGGAAAACGCCACCAGCCGCTTCAGCATCCATGGGCCGCACAGCACCAGCACCACCACGGCCGCCACCAGCTTGGGTACGAAGCTGAGCGACGACTCCTGGATCTGGGTCACCACCTGCACCACGCTGACCAGCAGGCCGACCACCAGCGTCACCGCCAGCAGCGGCGCCGAGATCAACAGGCCGTTCCACAGCAGGTCGGCCAGCATGCGCAGCGCCAGGTCAGACGACATCGTTCCCTCCCGCTGCCAGCAACTGGGCGATCGCCTGCTCCACCAGCTTGCGGCTGCCCTCATCGTTTTCCAGCGCCGCCTGCACATCGTCCAGCAGCTGGAAAAAGCGCGGGTCGGCCAACAGTCCTTGCCCCAGTTCGGACAGCAGCACCACTTCGAGGAAAACGCGGAACGCCTTGCGCCCGCGCTGCGGGTCGTCGCGGCGGATAGCCCGCACGCGCACTTCGACCAGGCCGGCCAGCGCATCGTCTTGCGCGCGCGCGCGGGCCTGCGCCGCCTGCGCCCGCGCCGGGGCCTGCGCCGCCTTCTGCATGCGCGGCGCCAGGTGGCCGCGGATCAAGCCGACCAGGTCACGCACTCCGCCTACCGATGTCAACATACTTGCCTTCCCCCGTGTTCCGGGCTCAAAAACTGATATCCACTACATTGCGCGCCCGCAGCAGGCTGCGCAGGTTGGCCATGGCTTCCTTGTGCAGCTGCGCCACGCGGCCGGCCGACAACTGAAGTGCCTTGGCGATCTCGCCGAACGGCTCCCCCTGCAGGTAATGCCCCTCCACCACGCTGCGTTGCAGCGGCGGCAGGTGTTCGAGGGCGCCCTCCAGCGTGCGGCGCAACTGTCCGACGGCGGCGCCCTGGTAGCTATTGTCCGCGTAGCCGGCGTCCGGCGTGCTGTGCATGCCGGTATCTTCCAGCACGAAGCCGACCGCCAGGCCGATCGCCATTTCCGCCAGCTGGCCGAAAACGTCGGCCGGCCCCGGCTCGCCCAGTACTGCGACCCGCTGCGCCAGGATGCGCTTGCGCGCTGCCACCTGCTCGCGGATCTCGCTGGCCGACTCGATGCCGTTCAGGATCGCGCCGCTGACGCGCGCCGAGGCAAATGTCTCGAACTTGGCGCCTTCGCCCAGCCGGTAGCGGTCAATCGCCTCCAGCAGCCCGACCTGGGCGTATTGCAGGTAGTCGCCAAACTCCAGGTCGTGCAGCACGCGGCGGCCGAACAGCCGCGCTGCATGCATGCGCGCGTACGGCTCGTAGGCGCGTATCAGCTCGGCGCGCGCGCGCGGGTCGCCGGCGGCATGCCGTTCCCATAGCGCAGTAGTGGCCGTGCCGGCTGGACCGGCATTGAACTCTTCAACCAGCACTGCAAGGCCTCAGGCAAAAGTACCCAGCAAGGCCCGCACCACCAGGTTCCAGCCGTCCATCAGGACAAACAGCAGGATCTTCAGCGGCAGCGAAATCGAGGCCGGCGGCACCATCATCATGCCCAGCGCCATCAGCGCCGACGACACGATCAGGTCGACCAGCAGGAACGGCAGGAAGATCACGAAGCCGATCTGGAACGCCGATCGCAGCTCGGACAGCATGAAGGCCGGGATCAGCTGCAGCATGCTGATATCGTCCATGCTGGTCGGGCGTTCGGCATGCGCCAGTTCCACCATCAGCGCCAGGTCCTGTTCGCGCGTCTGGCGCACCATGAATTCGCGCAGCGGCGCCAGTGCCGCCGGCGCCGCCTTTTCCGGCGTCATCTTGCCCGCCATATAGGGCTGCAAGGCCTGGGTGTTGGCCTGCTGCAGCGCCGGCGCCATGGTGAACATGGTCAGGAACAGCGACAGGCTGATGATCACGGTATTGGGCGGGGTCTCCTGCATGCCCATGGCATGGCGCAACATCGACAGCACGATCACGATGCGCACGAAGGATGTCATCGACATCAGGATGGCCGGCGCCAGCGACAGCACCGTCAGGCCGAGCAGGATACGCACGGCCGACGACACTTCGCCGCGGCCGGCTCCGGCCAGGTTGAGCTGGATGGCCGGCACGCTGCCGGCCGGGGCGGCAGCCCAGGCGGCGCCCGCGCACAGCAGGCCAAGACCGAGGGCGGCACCGAACTGCCAGGCGGTACGGCGCTTCATGGCGCCTCCTTGCCCTGCGCCAGGCGCGTCACGCCATGCTCGGTGTGCGCCAGCAGCAGCCGCTCGCCTTCGAATTCCACCACCACCAGCACGGCGCGCGGTCCCAGTGGCTGGCGCTCCAGCACGCGCAGCAGGCGCGGCGTACCAGCGGCGGCAGGCACCAGGTTCAGGCGCCGGCGCAGGTACAGCACGATGCCGATCACCAGCAGCGAAACCAGCAGCACCAGCACGGCGCCACTGCCCACCGGCGAGGCGGCCAGCGGGGCGTCCTGCTTGAACGGGATCGGCGCCACGCCGCTGCTGGCGCTGCCGGCGCTGGCGGCGACTGCAACGGAAGGCTGCGTCATGTCAGTCCTTGGCCAGCGGCGCGACTTCGGTCACGCGCACACCGAACTGGTCGCCCACCACCACCAGCTCGCCGCGCCCGACCACCAGGCCGTTGACCACCAGGTCCAGCGGGCTGTCCACCTGGCGGTCAAGCGACAGCACGGTGCCGCTTTTCAGCTCCATCAGCGCGGCCAGGCTGGCCTGCGCCTGCCCTACCATGACGGACAGGCCGACCTGCACCCCGCCCAGCAAGGCGCCATGGCCCAGCGCGACGGGCTGGCCGTCGGCGCGGCTGCGCAATTCCGCCAGCTCGACGCGCTCGGCCAGGTCCACGGTTGCGGCCAGGCCGCTTGCATTACTGCTCATTGACTACTCCCAGAATATGATTATTTGCCGACTTCGAGCGCCAGCTGCCTGCCGGCGCGGCCGAGGTGGCCGTAAAACAAAGGCTTGCTGCCGTCCGGCGCCAGCACCGGCAAGGGCTGGTCGGCTGCGGCATCGAGCCGGATCACGTCGCCGACCTGCACGCTCATCAGCGAAGCGAGGTCCAGCTGCACCGTGCCCAGGCGCACCGGCAAGGCCACGCCGGCCGTGCCGGCCAGCTGCTGCAGGCGGCACGGGGCCAGCGCCGCCGGCCGCAGCGGGGCGGCCGGCGCCAGCGCCGCCACTGCCTGCCGGTCCAGCAACAGCTGCAAGGCGTGGCGTCCGCAATGCACGCTCACCAGCAGCGCACCGGAGCCGGCCAGCCACGCTGCCGGCGCCACCTCGGCGCTGCCCGCTGGCTGGCGCAGACCGCCCGGCAGTGCCGCGCCGGCCAGGTCCGCCAGCAAGGCTTGCAGCGCGCGCGCAGCAAGCGTATGCGCCAGGCCGGAGGCGACGCCGCCGAACAGTGCGCGTTCGATGGCGGCGCCGAATTCATCGTGCCAGGCCAGCCACACCAGGCCGTTGCCGCTCCATGCGGCGCGCGGCGCCATGCCGGCTGCGGCCTGGCCGGCCGCCTGGCACTCGATGCGCAAGCCGGCATCGCCCCACTGCGCCTGCCAGCCATGCAGCGCTGCGGCCAGCATGCGCTCGATGTGCGCCAGGCGCGTGCCCGACAACAGGATGTAAGGCCTGGCCTGCATCAGCGGCCTCCCTTCATGTCGAACAACTGCTGGATCATTTCATTGGCGGTGCTGACCACGTGCGAGGCGGCCTGGTAGCCACGCTGCATCAGGATCAGGTTGGAGAATTCCTCGGCCAGGTCGACGTTGGAACCTTCGCGGTGGCCGGACACCAGCGTGCCCAGTCCGTTCTCGCCGGCACGCCCGTAGGTCGCAACTGCGGTGGCGCTGCGGCGGAAGGCGCTCTGGCCGGCTTCGACCAGGTCTTGCGGCGAGCCGAAGTCGGCCAGCGCCAGGCGCGGTCCCGGCGTGCTCTGGCCGTTGCTGTATTTGACGCTGACCACGCCGTCGCTGCCGATGGCCTGGTCCGACTTGGCGCCGGCAACGTAGCCGTCCTGCCCGGCGAAAGCGATGCTGGAAGAGCCGATCTGGGAAAACACGTCGCTGGAAAAATCGAAGTTCAGGTTGATGGCGGCCGTTCCTGCCGGCGCATACGTCACGGCCAGGTTGTTGAAACCGGCCACCGGCGCTCCGCCGGCAAACTTGACGGTGCTGCTGCCTACCGTGGTGGAACCTTCGGTGACGGTGGCCTTGAATTCGCCTGGCGCCGTCGCCTTGAAGACAAGGGTCAGGTTATGGCTGCCGCCGCTGCCGTCGATCGCCGTGATGTTGGACAGGGTCTGGTCGGCCGGCGCGATATTGCCGTTGTAGGCAGCCAGGTTGCCGGAGAACTTGACGGTGCTGGTCGCCTTGGGCGGGTTGGTGCTGTAGCGGCCGATCGCCAGGTCCACCAGTTTGCCGCCGTCATCCAGCGATTGCACCTTGTCGCCGGCCGCATTGACCATGATGCCCTTGTCGTCGAAGTGGAAGTCGCCGGCACGGGTGTACAGGTATTCGTTGCCGCGCTTGACGACGAAGAAGCCGTTGCCGTTGATCTTCACATCGGTCGGGCTGCCGGTGCTCTGGTCCAGGCCCGCCAGGAAATTGATGGTGGTGCCGCCGGTGCTGACGCCGGCGCCTTCGCCATGGCCGGTGCCCGCCTGCTGGTCGAACATGGAGGCAAAGCCCACCTGCGACGACTTGAAGCCGGTCGTGTTGACGTTGGCCAGGTTGTTGCCGACCACGCGCAAGCCCTTTTCGCTGCTCAGGAGGCCGGAAGTGCCGATGGAAATCGTCTCGAACATGGCGCGCTCCTTAGCGGATGTTGATGATCTGCGACAGCTTGATCTCCGGCTGCTGGCGGCCGCCAGAGGTCACGGTCAGCAGCGGCTGGCCGGACGACAGCGAAAGCGCCGACACGGTGCCGGTCAGCACGCTGCCGTTCATGTCCACGTCCACCGTCTTGCCCAGCATGCCGAGCGACTGGGTCGAGGACTGCACCGTCAGCATCGATTCCAGTTTCTCGTTGAGCTGGGAGGTCTGCTGCAGGCTGGCAAATTGCGCGATCTGGGCCACGAAATCCTGGTTTTCCACCGGCTTCAGCGGGTCCTGCGCATTGAGCTGCGCGCTCAGGATTTTCAGGAAGTCCTCGATGCTGACGTTGGAAGGCTGCGACGGACCGCGTGCGCCCACGATGGCCGATGTGGTACTGATGGTCATGCTTTACACCTTTCCCGGTTGATGCGCCGGCAGCTCGCTGCCTGCTGTAATTGATTCAAAATGTGCTGCACCGCGTGCAGCGTCGGCTGCGCGGCGCAAGGCGCCGGCATCCATCCGCTTGCCGTTGATGGTCAGCGCTGCCAGCGACTGGCCCTCGCCGGCCAGTTCGCCGGCCAGCGCGGCAGCCACCGAAACCGCCTGGGCCGGCGTCAGCGCCGCGTCGCGCAACCAGGCCTGGACGCCGTCCTGGTCCTGGTACACGTGCAGCAGGCGCCGCGCATACTGTTCTTGCTCGTCGGCTGCGGCCGCGCCGGCGTCCTGCGCCGCTTCGGCTGCTTCCGCCGTCGCCGGCGCATGCGCTTCGGCCGGCAAGCCTGCCGCCAGCGCCAGGCCGCTGCTTGCGCGCGGCGCCGTGACTGCCGGCGCGCCGGTTTCCTGCGGCGCTTGCGCCTGCGGTGCCGGCATGCTCCAGCGCAGCGCCAGGGCAAACGCCGATGCGGCCGCCGGTGCTGCGCCAGCCTGCGCGGCAGGCGCGCCAGGCAGGACGCGCGCTTGCGCCGCCGGTCCCTGAGCCATAGCCGCGAAGGCCGCGCCGGCGGCCGCCAACTGCCCGGCCTCGCAGCCGCTGCGCTGCCTGTACTGCCGCGCCGCCGGCTCGTCCCGGCCCTGCACGCCGGAGCGCGCCTCGGCCGGCGCCGGTGCGCGCGCCGCCTGCGGTGCATGCACGAACAGCGCGTCCTGCAGCTGCGCCATCCAGCGTTCCTGGCGCGCTTGCGCGTTATGCCGGTTCAGGCGCTCCGGCGCCGCACTGGCACCCACCTGGGTATCAAGATTAATTGCCATGCCTGCTCCTTCCTGCCTGCAGTACGCCCCATAAATCATCGGCCTGGCGCGCCTCCTCCTGCGCCCGGGCGCGCTGGAAAGCTTGCCGTACCTGCTTGCGATGCCGTTCCACGCCGTCCAGTGCGCGCTGCGCCGCAGCCAGCTGCACCGCCAGCGCATCGCGCTCCTGCCCTGCTTCGTCGAGTTTTTGCGCCGCAGCCTGCGCCGCCTGCCCCAGCCAATCGAGGTAGCGGCCGTGCTGCAGGAACTGCTGCACCGGCAACGCGCCGCCGCCGGCGGCCATTGCACGGGCCTGCTGCTGCGCCATGCTTTCCTGCCGGCGCGCCTGGTCCATTGCCTGCCCGGCCTCGGCCAGCACAGCGTTCTGCTGCGCCAGCGCCTGGCGCGCCGCATCCAGCGCCCACTCGCGTGTCAGGCGCAGCGGCTCCAGCGGATAGACGAAGCGCTTGCCCGTGCTCATGGCGCCTCACCCAGCGCGCGCTGCAGGCGCGCCATGGCTTCGCCGCGCGGCGTCGACTCGTGCACGCTCTGGCACAGCACCGCGCGCAGGCCCGGATAGACCTGCATGGCGCGGTCGATCGCGGGATTGCTGCCGGCGCGGTAAGCCCCCATGTCCACCATCTGGCGGTTGCGCTGGTAGGTTGCCAGCTGCTCCACGGCACTGCCCATCACCGCCAGTTCCTCCGTTGTCGCCAGGTCCCCGGCCAGGCGGCTGGTGCTCTGCAATACGTCGATGGCCGGGAAATGGCCTTCGTGCGCCAGTTCGCGCGACAGCATCACGTGGCCGTCCAGCGTGGCGCGCACGATGTCCGAGATCGGCTCATTGAAGTCGTCGCCCTCCACCAGCACGGTGTACAGCGCCGTGATCGAACCGCCCGATTCGGCCGTGCCGCAGCGCTCGCACAAGGCCGGGATGTCGGCGAACACCGACGGCGTATAGCCGCGCGCGGTGGGCGGCTCGCCGGCAGCCAGGCCGATCTCGCGCCGCGCCATGGCAAAGCGGGTGATGGAATCCATCATCAGCAGCACCTGGCGGCCCTGGTCGCGGAAGTATTCGGCGATCACGGTAGCGGCCTGGGTGGCGCGCGTGCGCGCCAGCGCCGGCTGGTCGGACGTCGCCACCACCACCACGCTGCGCTGCAGCCCTTCCGGGCCCAGGTGCTTCTCCACGAACTCGCGCACTTCGCGGCCACGTTCGCCGATCAGGGCGATCACGTTGATGTCAGCCTGCACGTCGCGCGCCAGCATGCCGAGCAAGGTACTCTTGCCGACACCGCTGCCGGCGAAAATGCCGATGCGCTGGCCGCGGCCGAGCGGCAGCAAAGTATCGATGGCGCGCACCCCGGTCGGCAGCACCTCTTCGATGCGGGGCCGCGTCAGCGGATTGATGGGCGGCGCCTGCAGCGGCCGGTGTTCCGCCGCGTCCGGCACCTTGCCGCCGTCCAGCGGCTGGCCGAAGGCGTCGATCACGCGCCCCAGCAAGGCTGGCCCCACCGGCATGCCGGCCTGGCGGCCAGTGGCGCGCACGCAGTCGCCGATGCCGACGCCGCGCAATTCGCCATACGGCATCAGCACCACACGCCCGCCGTGCAGGCCCACGGCTTCGGCCGCCAGCGGCGCGCCATCCAGCGGCACGATTTCGCATACTTCGCCCAGCGTCACGTCGGGGCCGATGGCCTCCACGCTATAGCCGGCGATGGCCGCAACTTTCCCCTGGCGTTCCACCAGCGCTGCGCTGTGCACGGCGTCCAGGTATTGCCGCCGCATCAGGCCCGCTCCTCACGCGCCTTCAGCAGCGCCAGACGCAACTGCTCCACTTGGCGCTCCAGGCGCGCATCCAGCATGCCGGCCGCGCTTTCAATGCGGCAGCCGCCCAGCGTAATGTCGGCATCGGCGACGTAGCGCAGCGATTCCTGTCCGCTGCCTTCCATCGCGCGGCAGTCGTCCGGATGCAGGTGCACGGTCAACTGCGTGCTGTCGCGCAGGGCGGCGCGCTGCGCCTGCACCATGGCGGCAATGCCTTCGCGCGTGGCCGCACGTTCGCCCAGCACCCGGCACAGCATGGCAAATGCCAGCTCCACCGCGTCGTCTTCGGCTGCTGCTTGCAGTATCGCCTGGGCTTTGGCCAGTTCGCCAACGGCCGCTTGCAGGCGGTCCAGTTGCGCCTGCACCGCCTTCTGCGCGTCCTGCTGCGCCTGTTCGGCGCCGGCTTGGCGGCCCTCCAGTGCAGCCGCTTCCAGCGCCGCCTGGTGTTCCTGCTCCGCCTTCTCCAGCCAGGCGGCACGCTGCTCTTCATCCTTGCGCTGCAAGGCGGCGCGCTGCTGCGCCGCCTCTTCCAGCCAGATGCGTTTTTCCTCGTCGGCCTGCGCCTGCCACGCCTGCTGGGCGGCCTGCAGGCGGGCTGTTTCCTGGGCGATGGCTGCAGCCGCCAGTTCCGCCTCCATCGGCGCGGCCGGCACGACGGCCGCAGGCGCCGGTGCGGCGCCAGGCGCCGAGGCGGAGGCCGCCGGCGGCACGGGCGCCGCTGGCGTTTCCACCAGATGCGGCGTGCCCGGCGCATGCAGGCGGCGTGGCTTTCCGGCCACGGAAGGAGCGCGGATTATGCTGTCCATGCCTTGGCCTTCTGCCAGGCGCCGCGCCACCACGGCAATTCCGCGGCGGCAGGCAGGCTGCCCGCCAATTGCTCGACCAGGGCGCGCGCCATCGCAGGCGGCACGGCCCCCGCCTGTTCCTGCAGCGCCAGGATCCGCTCGCGCTGCGGCGGCGGGAACAGCGCCAGCAAGGCGGCACTGGCCGGCCAGGCATCGATGCGCAGGAATTGCGCCACCAGTCCGGCCGGCTGCTGCGCCAGCAGCGCGTACAGCGTGGCGGCATCGGCCGCGCGCACCTGGTCGGCCGGCGTTGCCGCAGCCGCGCGCAGCGGTGCAGGAGCAAAACCCAGTTCGGCCAGTTCGGCCAGGTAGCCGCGCAGGATGTCCTGGTCGGCGGCCGGCAGTTCGGCCAGCACCATTTCCTGGTCGGCCGCGCTCAAGCCATGCAGCGCGGCGGCGGCTTGCTTATGTCCGTTCATTGACGCTCCGCAGGAGTTGCAGCCGGCGTGTCGATCCAGTTGCGAATGTCCAGCACCAGGCGTTCGCGCGCGGCTGCGTCAAGTTGTGCCGGTGCAGCGGCAGCGCTGCGGCGACGGCCCGCCACTATCACCAGGCCCACCAGCAGCACGCCGGCCACCAGTGCAGCCGGCATCCAGAGGGCTTGCTTGCCGGACGCCTGCTCCATGCGCGGCGCCGCGTCGGCCGGCGCGCCAGCCCCAGACGGCGAGGTCGCGGCGGCGGAAATGGGCGTCGGCAGCGTATCGGGCAGGCTGCCAAACTGCTGCATCGAATACAACACCAGCGCATCGCCGCGTTCGCGGTTCAGGCCGACGGCCAGGGCCACCACTTCTTTCAGTTTCTCGACCTGGTCTTCGTTCAGCGACTGGCGTACCAGCACCGCCACGGTCATGCGCCGCACGCCGCCGCTGGCCACATTCAGTTGTTCGACCCGGCGGCCCACCTGGTAATCGGCTTCGGTGGTGTTGGTGCCCGGCGCCTTGGCTGCGCCGTTCTGGCCGCCCTCGCCTTCGCTGCTGACGCGGCGCTCGCGCACCATCAGGCCGGCATTGGCGCCCTGGCCCGGCAGCACCTGTTCCATGGTCACCTTGCTCTGGTCCATGTTCAACGCCAGGTCGATGCTGGCCACGGCCGCACCGGCGCCGAAAGTCTGCTCCAGCACGCGGTTGACTTTCTTCAGCAAGTAGTCCTCGTTGCCGCGCTTGGCGTCGAGCTGTCCGCTGGCCGCCGCTTCGGCGGCGTCGCCGCCGGCCACGCGCGTCAGCGCCACGCCATGCTGGTCCAGCACGGTGACGTCGGCCACGGTCAGGTCGGCTACGGATGCGGCTACCAGGCGCTGGATGCCGGCCACCTGTTCCTCGCCCAGGCGGCGGCCTTCCTTCATGCCCAGCGTGACGGACGCCTTGGCGCGCGTCGCGCTGCGCTTGAACAAGCCCTGCTCCGGCACGGCCAGGTGCACGCGCGCCGACTGGATATCGTCGATGGCCAGGATGGTGCGCTGCAGTTCGCCCTGCACCGCGCGCTGGTAATTCACCTTCTGCACGAAGTCGGTCATGCCGAAATCGGCATTGTTAAAGACTTCGAAGCCCACCGAACCACGCAGCGGCAATTCCTTGCCCATCAGCTTGAGGCGGGTCTTGTATACCAGGTCGTGCGGCACCAGGATGGTGTGGCCATCGCCACCCAGCTGGTACGGCGTCTTCAGCTTGTCCAGTTCCGCCGTCATGGCGGCGGCGTCGGCCGGCGCCAGGTCGGCGAACAGCACCTGGTAATCGGGGCGGTAAACCCACCACGCCAGGCTGCCAACCAGCAGGGCGATCAACAGCAGGCCCGCCAGCAAGCCGCTGCGTGCGCCTGTGCCAAGGTTGCGCCAGTTTTCCTTCAATGCGTTCAACTAATTACTCCTAGACCTGCATGCGCATAACTTCCTGGTAAGCCTCCAGCACGCGGTTGCGCACCTGGGCCAGCAACTGGAAGGACAGCTTGGCTTCTTCAAGATGGATCATCACTTCGTGCAGGTTCTGCACTTGTCCCGTGGCCAGGCGGCGCACATCGTTCTCGGCCACCGCCAGGCTGGCGTTGACCTGGGCCGCTTCATGCGCCACCCAGTCGGCAAAACCCGGCGCCGCCACGGCGCCCTGGTTGGCAAGCTGGGGCACGCCCACCGCCACCGAAGGTTCCACCGCGCCGATGGCGGCGATTGCTTCCGTGCTCATTGCTTGCCTCCCAGCTCCAGCGTGCGCGCCGCCATGCTGCGGGCAGCGGCGAAGGCCGCCACGTTGGCCTCATAAGTACGCAGCGCCGCGTTCAGGTTCAGCATCTCCGACGTGTGGTTGACGCCTGCGTAGGCCACCATGCCCTTGGCATCAGCATACGGATGGCCCGGCTCATACACCAGGCGCGGCGCCACCGGCTGCGGCACCACGGCCTGCACGCTGGCGCCGCCGCCGGCCAGGGCCAGCCCGAACTGGCGTGCGAACTCCAGCGGGCGCGCCTGGCTCACCACGCGCAGCGGCTGGTACGCCGCTGCCGCGCTGGGCGCCGCCGAATTCATGTTGGCCAGGTTGGCCGTGGTGATGTCGAGCCTGAGCTTTTCCACCGCCATGCCGCTGGCGCTGATCTGGAACGCCGACTGGTAATCAGCCATTTATCGTTTCCCTTCGTTGACGGCCATGGAAATCAGGGCCATGTGCTTGTCCAGGGCTTTCAGCAAGGCCTGGTGGTGCAGCGTGGTTTGCGACAGCTGCGCCATCTCTTCATCCAGCGACACTGCCTGGCCGGCGCTGCCCGGCGCCGCCACTTCCAGGCGCGGACGATAGGCCGCCAGCTCGGACAGGGACGGCGCGCGCACCTGGCCATGGCCGTCGGCCAGCGCCGCCAGGCGGCTCTCGAAACTGACGCCGATGCGCTGGTAGCCCGGCGTGTTGGCATTGGCGATGTTCTGCGCGATGGCTTGCTGGCGCAGCACGGCCGCATCCAGCGCCATGCTGAGCAGGCCGGTGGTACTGTCGATGTTGGAAACCACGTTGACTCCTTCGTTGTTCGGCTTACTGCACTACCAGGTCGGCATGCAGGGCACCTGCCGCCTTCACGGCGCGCAGGATGGAAATGATGTCGCGCGCATTGGTACGGGCGCGGGCCAGGGCTTCCACCAGGTCGGCCACCGTGGTGGCGCGCGGCGGCACGTAGCCAGCGCCGCCCTGCTCGGTCACGTCGACACGGCTGTTGGCCACCGCCATGGTCTGCACGCCCGTTCCGGTGCGGCTGACCAGCAGCGGCTGCGATACCGTGTTGTCGGTGGTGATCGATACCTTCAGGTCACCCTGTGACACGGCTACCTTGGCGATCTGCACGTCGCCGCCCGCCACCACGGTGCCGGTGCGTTCATTGATCACCACGCGCGCGCGGCGGTCCGGTTCCACGGTCACGTTTTCCAGGGCGGCCATGAAGTCGGCCAGGCGCGTGCGGCGTCCGGCTGGCACCGTGATCTCGACACCGGAAGCGTCCTGCGCCTGCGCCAGGCCGGAGCCCAGGCGCGCATTGATCGCGTCCGCCACGCGGGTGGCCGTGGTGTAGTCCGACTCGGCCAGCAGGAACGTCACCGTATTGCGATCACTCATCATCCGGCTCGGCACGCCAGCCTCGATGGTGGCGCCACCCGGCACCGACGCGACGGTCGGGTGGTTCTTCTGGATCACGTTGCCGTTCATGTCGTACTTGTAGCCGCCCACCGTAAGGGGCCCCTGGGCCAGCGCGTAAATGCGGCCGTCGGCGCCTTTCAGCGGCGCCAGCATCAGCGTGCCACCCACCAGGCTGCGCGCATCCCCCAGCGAGGTGACGGTGATATCCAGCGTGTCACCGGGGCGGCCGAACGGTGACAGCGAAGCCGTCACCATCACCGCCGCCACGTTGCGGCTCTGCACATCGTCGGCCGCCACTTGCAGGTCAAAGTGCGCCAGCATATTGGCGATCGACTGGCGCGTGGCCTTGTTGCGCGGCGAGTCGCCCGTGCCGGCCAGGCCGGTCACCAGGCCGTAACCCGACAAGGGGTTCTCGCGCCAGCCTTCCATCTTGCCCAGGTCCTTGATACGCACCTGGTCGGCGCGCGCCGGCGCAGCCAGCGCCAGCGCCGCCAGCGGCAGCCAGATCCAATGTTTGACCTGCATGCTCATACTCCAAACAGGTTCAGCAGGCGCTGCCACCAGGCCGGGCGCTGGCGGTCAGCCAGGTCGCCCTGGCCGGAATAGCTGATGCGCGCATCGGCCACGCGGGTCGACAGCACGACGTTGGTGTCGGACACGTCCTGCGGACGCACGCGGCCTTCCACCGTGATGGTCTGGCGCTCGTTGTTGATGTCCAGCAGCTGGGTGCCGGCCACCAGCAGGTCGCCGTTCGGCGCGATCTCGCGCACGCTGACCGTCAGCTGCGCCAGCACCTTGCCGGCGCGCTGGGTCGTGCCATGGCCATCCATCTCGCTATTGGCCTGGATGCCGGCGCCATAAGCCTTGTTGTGCGGCAGGCGTACATCGAGCCCGGCTTCCGCATTGCGGCCGGCGCGCGTATTGGCGCTGCTGCTGGCACTGGCGTTCTCGTACACCATCACCGTGATCAAGTCGCCCACGCGCCGCTGGCGCAGATCCGATGTCAGCGGCTGATAGCTTTGCGGCTGGTACAGGCTGTCGGCCAGCGCCGGCGCGCAGGCCGACAGCAACAGCCAAAACATTCCCTTCAAAACTGCTCGCAACACATTCTCCTTCAATTGCGGTCCACCCGCACCGTTCCATCCTGTTCCACACGGCCGGAAACTTCCGCACCGCCTGCCATCCTGACTGCCACGCGCTCGCCCGGCGCCGCATCGGCCAGCGCCGTGCCGGCCCGTTCGATGCGCAAGGCGCCGTCCTGCCACAGCGCTTGCACCTGCTCGCCGCGCCGTACCGCGCCTGCCAGCATCACCTGGCTGGCGGCCAGCGCCTGCCCGGCGCGCAAGGCACGGCGCATGCGCCATTGCCCCGGAAGCGCCAGCGCCGCCGCTTCGCCCAGCTGCGCGGCATCTGCCTGCTGGCGCACAAAGTCATCGGCGCCAACCGCCTGCCCCGGCGCCAGGTCGCGCCGCGCCACGTACAGTTCGCGCATCGCCTGCACCGACAAGGCCACGCGTACCGATCGGTACACCGTGCCATGCCAGACCAGATCCAGCCAGACGTCCATGCGCGGAGCCAGCGGACGCCCGGCCAGCGGCCTTGCCACCAGATGCGCATCCTGCGGCGCCTCGACCTCGACCGGCTGCGCCAGCGGCATCACTTGCAAGGGGCCGCCGGCCCCAAACGCCGCCTGCATCGCCTGCCCCGCCTCGGCCAGCATCGCTGCCGCATCCACCAGGCGGGAAGCCGTGCGCAGCTGCACTTGCTGCGCACCTTGCCATTCCACGTCGCCCGCGCCGCGCCGCCGGATCAATTCCGCCAGCTCGGCGCGCGTCCAGCGCTGCACATATCCAACGCGTGGTGCGCTGCCCAGGTCCAGCGCCTGCAGCCGACCTGCCCCGTCGCCGGTGATTGCCGCCACATCCGCCAGTTGCACACGCGGCTGCCCAATCAATACCTGCTCGCGCAGTTCCAGTACCGCTGCCGCAACGAGGGCCGGCCAGGCCAGCACGGCCGCGCACAGCAGTGCACGCACGGCTTACTTGCGCAGGTTGTTGCTCATGGCGAGCATTTCGTCCGAAGCCTGGATCACCTTGACGCTGCTCTCGTACGCGCGCTGCGCCACCATCAGGCTCACCATCTCGTCCACCAGGCTGACGTTGGAACCTTCCAGGAAGCCCTGAGCCACAGTACCCAGGCCGCCCTCACCGGCAGCGCCATAGATCGCATCGCCCGAAGCTTCACTCGGGCGATACAGGTTGCCGCCCATGGCCACCAGGCCGGCAGTGTCGGCAAAGCGCGCCAGTTCCAGCCGGCCCAATTCGGTCGGCGCAGACTGCCCCGCCAGGCGCGCAGTCACGATGCCCGCCGCGGACACGCTCAGGTCGCGCACGTCGCTGCCCACCTGGATGGCCGGGCGCAGCTGGTAGCCGTCGCTAGTGGACAGGTAGCCTTCACGATCGACCACCAGGCTGCCACCACGGGTAAAAGCCGGGCTGCCATCGGCCGCGGTCACTTCGAAGAAGCCATCGCCCCGGATCGCAAAGTCCAGCGCCTGGCCAGTCGGCTTCAGCTCGCCGCCGGCAAAAGATTTGACGATGCCGGCCATGCCGACACCGCTGCCCTGCCACAGCGCCGGTGCCGCCGCCGCTTCCGCGCCGCGCGCCGCGCCCAGGTCGCGGTAGACCAGGTCCTGGAAGCTGACGCGCGCCTTCTTGAAGCCCGGTGTGCTGACGTTGGCCAGGTTATTGGCAATGGTATCCACGCTGGCCTGCTGCATCTGCATGCCGGTGGCGGCGATGTACATCGAATCGTTCATGGCTTAAAAATCTCCCAGCTTACGGATGGTTTTTTCGAGCATGTCGTCGTAACCCTGCACCACGCGGGTCATGGCCTCGAAGTGGCGCACGGTCTCGTTCAGGCGCACCATCTCGCGCGCCGAATCGACGTTGGAAGCTTCCTGGAAGCCCAGTTTCAGCGGGTCACTGCTGTTCGCATCGGCGATGCGCGCGCCGCCGGCGCCATACATCCCCTGCCCCAGCGGCAACAGGTGCTCCGCCTGTTCAAAGCGCACGCGTTTCAGCCGGCTGACCACGCGGCCATCCTGGCGCACGTCGCCATTAGGTTCGATTGTGAACGGGGAATTGCTCAGCATGACAAGGCCGCCGCTGCCAACCACCGGCATGCCCTGGTCGCCCACCAGGCGACCATTGACGTCGACCCGCAGCTTGGCCTGGCGGGTATAAGCGGCACCTTCAGGCGTGGAAATCTCGAAGAAACTCATGCCCTCAATTGCCACGTCGTGATCGTCGCGGGTAGCGCGCAAGCGGCCGGCGCTGGCATCGATGGCCACCTGGTCCAGCTTCGGCAACGACAAAGCCAGTTGCCCGCCTTGCGCCAACTGCATCACCTGGGCCTGGAACGACGTGCCGGTCACCACTTGCTTCTTATAGCCTGGAGTCACCGCATTTGCCAGGTTCTGGCTGATGCTCTCCATCTGCTTCAGGTCATTCTGCAGACCGACTCCAGCTACTGCATTTACATCCACCGCGCGCTCTCCAACAAAGTGTCTCGAACTTCAACAAAGTGTATCGAGTTACATAAAGCGCAAGATCATAGCATGAGCGAAATCAAAATTTATACATTGAAATAGAATTTACCTTTAAATATTCCTTCCTAACAACACATTTCAGAATGAGACGACTCCTCCACCCAGCAATAAAAATTACTCATTTGCTATGGCCGATGTTGTAGAATTGCCGACTACCCTACTGTTTTAAGCGGTTTGCGATGTTGACCCCTCAGGAACTCTCCGCCAAATTGGCGCGCTTCACCGGCTACCTGCAAGCCGACCCGAATAACATTCCCCTGCTGACCGACCTTGGCGATCTACAGCAAGAAGCTGGCCTGTTCGACGAGGCACTGGCCAGTTACCAGCGCGCCGCCGAACTGGCCCCAAGGAATCCCGAGTTAGGCTCGCGCATTGCCAGCGTCTACCTGGCCCAGCACCGTTTCGCCGACGCCGCGACTGCTTATCAGGCGCTAGCGGCCAACGGCGCAGCAACGCCGGCACTGCAGCACAACTACGGCCTCGCCCTGTTCTACCAGGGTCAGTACCAGGCCTCAGCCGTGCAATTCAGCGCCGCCGCAAGCGCCGGCCTGTCCAGCCCCGCCAACGTGCGCTACCTGGCCCACAGTTACCACCACCTGGGCGAATTGGACAAAGCAGTGCAGGTTGCCGAGCAGTGGAAAGCAGCCGGCGATGACGCGGACGGCCAAGCCTACCTGTCCCTCCTCTACCTCGACGTGGGCGCAAGCGACAAGGCCCACGCCAACGCCGAAGCCGCGCTGGCGGAGAAGCCGGACAACGTGGATGCGCACGCAGTACGCGGCAGCCTGGCACTGGAAAAACTGGATATCGAAACAGCACAAGCGAGCTTCGACAAAGTGCTGGCACAACGTCCCGATTACGGACGCGCCTGGCTGGGCAAGGGCCTGGTCCAGCTGTACAAACAGGAAATCGGCGCCGCCCTGGAATCGCTGCAGCGCGCTGCCGAATATATGCCGGAGCAGGCAGCCACCCTCCTCACGCTGGGCTGGGTACAACTGATCGCGGGTCAAACAGACGAGGCCGAGCGTAGCTTCCGCCGCGCAGCGGCCATCGATAGCGACTACGCCGATGCGCACGGCGGCCTGGCCACAGCCCTCGTCCACCAGAATCGCCTGGACGAAGCGCGACAGGAACTGGCCGCAGCCGAAAAACTGAACCCGAAGGATTTCGGCGCCGGCCTCGCCAAGTCCCAGATGCTGCGCCTGCAAGGCCAGGCCCAACAAGCCGAACAACTGATGAACGGCATCCTGGACCAACAGCCGCACGACGGCGGACCAAGCCTGAAGGATTATCTGTCCACCTTCATCGCCCGCCATCCCGCAACGCCGCAACGCTAATTGATTTGACTGGAAGCGCCATGAGCAATACTGCCCTGTCCGTACTGGACCAAACCGAACTGCTGCAACTGGCGCTGGAAGCCGACAGCAAGAACGACTCCGGCTCCGCGCTGGCCTATTTGAAAGAAGCGGCCAGCCGTCCCGACGCAAGCGCTCCAGCACTGCTGCTGCTGGGGGCGCATTACGCTTCGCTGCAACTGAATGACCGCGCCATCAACGCGCTGGAAGCTGCAGTGGCTGCCGACCCGCAAATGTTCATAGCCCGCTTCCAGCTTGGCTTGCTGCTTCTCACCACTGGCAACGCAGCACGCGCGGTCGAAGTCCTGCAGCCGCTGGAAGGCCTGGACGAGAACAACGCCCTGCGCCACTTCAGCCAAGGGCTGCGCCACATGGTCAAGGACGAACTGTCTGCAGCGTCAGAACATCTGCAGCGTGGCATCGCGCTGAACAAGGAAAACCCGGCGCTGAATAACGACATGCAGCGCATCATCGACGAGATCGCCAAAGCGCCAGTCGAACAGCGAGTGGTAGAACCTGCGCCGAACGACGACAGCCAGCATGTGATGTTGTCCGCGTACACCGGGCTTAACACTCGCCACTAAGCGAAGAACTCAATTAGCGGCGATTGGCGGCGAATGCCTGTCCGCCCGGCCAAGGCGCGCTGGTCGTCGCTGATGCACTTCTAATCGACCCGGCGCGCCCCAGCCGACACTGTGGTCGCTGTCAAATGTTGCGCCGTCATCGCCATGCAGAACGCGCGTCTCTTCGCGCATGGCAATGGCCTCAGCCAACCCAATTCGCTACTCAAGATGGCTCGTATTATCGGCGCCAACGTCCGCTTGATCTTTCCGCCGATGATCTTATTGCTGTACATTGCCGCCATTCCCAAACTCTACCCAGCCCTAAACCGCTGAACTGGTGAGGCGGCTGGCCGCGTGCCATTCACACGGCGTTGCCACCCAACACGCCATATTCAGGCACATTTGGTGGCAGTTGCTGAACACGTAGACAGTGCCGTCGTAGAGTGCCTTGCCCAAATACCTGCCGCACGTACAGCGAAAGACAAACAATGTCGGCGCGGATATCAACCGGCTGCATCGCCAGCTAGACCGAATTTACCTGCAACCGCATTCCAGGTCCTTAAGCGCCGAACCCAATGCCCCACTTGGCGCGCTGGGAAACTTTCTCCAGCGCGAAGGGCGCTGGCGACACGCTGCTTTTGCGCCAGCGCACTATCCGCTCCTGCCACTTCACTTCCCGCCCAGAGCTTGCCATCCTAGTCTCCAATTGACCGCACCAAAACTAGTTCGGTTGGACACCGATGCAGGCATGGCGCGGCGCCAAACCTTATCAGCGTTCGCCCTAAGCGATCGTTCCGTACCAGGGCTGGAACGGGTTGTTGAAAGAGATTCGTGCTGTTGCATTAGCCAACCGCCTGGTGGTAGCCAAGCAACGACGGCGAACGCTCGGCGTTCAGAACGGCGCTCGCCTGCACGTGGCAGTTTGTTGAAAAAGTGTGTAAAGCGTGTCAAGCGATCAGTTGATTTGCTGAAAAAAGAGCACAAAGGCCAGCGCACCAGCCACTTGTTAGCCCCTTTCGATAAAAACCGGCCCCGCCCCTACTGTCCCAATCTCAACTGAACACTGAACGTGGCGATCAAACACATAACTGGAGTAGCTTCTGAGTTTCTCTTATTGCTTCAACAACTTGCGAAGACTCCGGCAGCTTAACCAAGTACGCAAGATGCTGCGCAAAATACTGTTTAGCTTTATTCGTTTGCCCTGCCACAAGATAGAGCTTGCCCTTAATGAAGGGATATTGCTCTTCTGCCAAATTAGCTGCTTTCTCGATTGTGTCAACAGCTAACAACCACGCCAACGGGCCGGATGTTAATATTTTCACTATCTTTGTCAGACTTTTGGTAGCGAGATCTTCGTTAAAACAAGGAAAATTTGATGGCATAAACGCCAATCCATTTTCAGATAAGTATTTAAGTCCAAAAACTCCCGCCTCAGTTGGCGATGCTGATCCAGTAATGATCGAGGAATTAACACCTAACATTACTCTGAATGTACTCCCCTTCTTCATATCCAGATCAAACGTCACCACTTGTCGCACTTTATTGGGCAATTCTTTGTAATAAGTTCCATCGGAAAACAAGAAATCGTATTCCCCTTCAAGAAGAGGGGAAACGAGCTTTCGGGTCAATTTATCAAATTCAGAAGTGTTCATGGAAATATCTGTTCAATCGGAACGCCAAATCGCAATTGCAGCTCATTTACAGTGGTCGGCCCCCAACCTCGTCCAGTTTTCAGGTCGAGGCCAAGCTGAGGAACACCTTTATATTGAATCACGGCATCCACGCCTTTCGACCCAGCCGCCCGTCGTGCTGTGATCAGGCCTGGGCCGCCATTGATTGATGGCCCCCTAAATTGCTCAACCGCGATGGAGTAACCAGTGCCAGAAATCCGCTGATTCGTAAGCTCATTCAGCCGCTCAAAGCTAGTGTGCGCCTTTGTGCCGAATCTGCCATACGTGCGAGGAGTTCCCTGTGCTAGGTTGTTAGACTTAGCGGCATTATTATAAACTTCCTCAATGACGCCGCGATAATTAATATCGCGATCTAGGTCACCAGTTCGTCCAAACTTCTGATTGAGAGCGGCTCGCCGCGCTGAAGTACTCGCACCTGCGCCTATCGATGCCGGTCGTGTCGCGTTCGTTTGGCCAGCATTGATACGGAAGTTGACAGTTGTCGGAGAAACCTTCTGTTGACCATAACCAGAACCTAAAGGCGACTCAGCTCGGGGAGCGTAACTGACGGTCTGCCTCTGCCCTTGCGCAATCGCCGAACTACCTTGCGTTGCTACGTAGCCACCTCCAGCTGCCTGGCTTGGCTGTACGAGTGGAGACCTTAAGTTGATTGGCACTCCAGAATAGAGCGTGCTTCTCTGGGCCTCCAAAGTAATAGGCGAACGAACGTTATAGTTTCCGTAGTTTTTTACAACGGCCCCAGTCGCAAACCCGACACCCAGGCCACCGGTCTGACGCGCTACCCCATTCCAGTCGCGCTTCAAAGCTGACGTCGTCATGTCGTATGCTGTCGTCCCTACGTTAACTACTGGCACGCTCGAAGCAATCATATGCAATTGCGAGTCGCCGGCATCGTAGGCCTCAGCTGCAGTCCCATGCATCGTTGCATACCACTCTGGCAAGTCTGCGCCAATTACCCAATTAGTTGCAGCACGTACACCTAGTTCATTCCATGCAATAGAGCCGGTCGCCGAAACGAGGTCCGTGGCGTTAAGAACAGTTCCGACAGTCAACCCGTAAGCCGCGCTCCCAACACCGATGGCGAGGTTTTTCGCCAAACTTCCAGCGTTTACATCCGTGTTCAGATTACTGGTCGACTGCGCAGGCGCAATCTCATTTGCCTGCCCGACAATTCGAGCCATCTCCGCTGCACGTAGATCAGCTATTTCCGGATCCCCTGCTACGGGCGAATAGAAGAAATGTGTCGTTCCCCAATCTGTCTTTTCGATCTTGTCAACGGCATAGCCGGAAATTGCCGGGACACCTTTGACGGTCGGGGTCGCCTCCTCGATCGCCAGCCTATCCTTCTCATATCTGAGCTTGTAGATATCAGTACCGTCATCCGATTTCATTCCGGTCGACAGCCACGCAGTGCCACCAACTTCAACGCGCAAAGGACCGCCGTTCACCGAACCAGCGTCGACCGTGGGTACATCACGTTGCACAGATTCGATTGGATTAGGCACCTGGCTATTGGCCACAAAACGCTCACCGCTATCGATCTCCGCGCCGATCTTGTCGAATTCATTCCACTGACGGCTCGACGCCAAGTTCGCGCCTGATGTAGATTGATCTGACAAGCTGGAACTCATAGCATTGCCGAATCGATTCGCTGATCTCGCGTAAGCGCGCTCAACGGCCTCTCCCTTAATCTCGTCGCCTACAGCGTCCACAAGCCCGTCAATGAAGTTGCCGCCACGACGTTCAGATATATAGCCAC
>Ga0209050_1000363_pt1 | contig 86923 bp, 75 predicted proteins | sample Araplavi_mTSA_r2_FD_184276 | JGI IMG/M metagenome (GOLD analysis project Ga0209050, IMG submission 184276) | Arabidopsis root microbial communities from North Carolina, USA - plate scrape MF_Cvi_mTSA_r2 (SPAdes) (version 2) | ecosystem: Host-associated > Plants > Roots > Endosphere | place: USA...
GAGGCGAATTCTACAGCGTTACTCGCTGCTGTCAACACCTCTTTTTCAACTTCCTTTCGACTTCGATGACCTGAAGCAACCTGCTGCCGAAAACTGCGTAACTCTTTGTTTATCAAGGAGTTTTCTGTTTCGACTGCGCCGGAAGTGGGGCGAATTATAGGCCTCCAGAATCTGCCGTCAAGCACTGATTCAGGTTTTCTACCGATATGTGCAAAAACACTGCTTATATATAGACGCGCCTGCGGGGAATGCGCAGTATATTGCCCAACACACATAGAAACGCCCCTGGTTTCCATATTTCGGACGATGCCACCTAATGAATGATCAGCCTCGCAGCCTGGCCTCTACCCTGTTCTCGGTTGGGCTGCTGCTCATAGCCATGGCGTCGATCCAGTCCGGAGCTTCCCTGGCCAAAAGCATGTTCTCCGTTGTCGGTCCCCAAGGGACGACAACATTACGGCTGATTTTTGCCAGTGTGATCATGATGCTGATACTGCGTCCATGGCGGGCAAAGCTCACCGCCAGGTCCCTGCGCACCGTCATCGTCTACGGGATGGCACTGGGCGGTATGAACTTCCTCTTCTATATGTCATTGCAAACCGTACCCCTGGGCATCGCAGTGGCGCTTGAGTTCACCGGCCCATTGGCCGTGGCGATCTACGCCTCGCGTCGCGCGATCGACTTTTTATGGATCGCCCTGGCTGCCGTCGGCTTGCTGCTGCTGATACCGACTGGAGAAGCGAGTGCAGGAATCGATCTGGTGGGCGCCGGTTATGCCTTGGGGGCGGGGGTCTGCTGGGCACTGTACATTCTGTTCGGGCAAAAAGCGGGGGCCGATAATGGCGTGCAAACCGCAGCGCTGGGGGTAATGATCGCTGCGCTCTTCGTAGCCCCTATCGGCATTGTCCATGCTGGTTCCGCTTTGCTGACCCCTTCATTGATCCCGGTTGCCCTCGGCGTCGCCGTCTTGTCCACAGCCCTCCCCTACACCCTGGAGATGGTCGCTCTGACCCGCATGCCTGCCAGAACCTTCGGCACACTGATGAGCATCGAGCCCGCCTTCGGCGCGTTGTCAGGCTTGCTGTTCCTTCATGAATACCTCTCGCTGTCGCAGTGGATGGCAATCATGTGCATCATTCTGGCCTCCGTCGGTGCAACCATGACCATGGGCAATGCCACCAGGCCAGCAGTCGCGGCAGATTGATAGCAGATATGACGCAGGTCTGGTATTTACCGCTCAATTAGGCCATGTTTAGCCCCGCCCCCAGAGTCATGCCATGGACAATTTCAGATAGAGATATCGTTACGCTTCAAGCGAAAGCGAATGCAGCCAGACCCGGGCACAAGATCCGGGGACGCTATAAGGACAGTAATGAAACGATTTTTGATGCTGATCGCCGTACTTGCAATTGCGGGCTGCGCAGCGACATCCGACACACAGATCAAGCACGGCAAGAAAGGACTCCACATCAACTGTTCCGGACTGTCTTCGTCCTGGGACAAGTGCTACGCCAGCGCTGCCAACTCCTGCGCGCCCAAGGGATACAAGGTCATCGCCAAGTCGGGAGACGCCGTGGAAGAGCCCGGTGATTATCCGTTTGGCCTCAATCCCGCGGGTTATACCAGCCGCAGCATGATTGTCATCTGCAAATAGGCAGGGCCGTCGCGTCAGGTTCCCGAACTTGCGATCTGACGGCCGATTTCCTCGTAGCTGGACTTCAGCACCCTGCGCTGGACATCCGGGCTAGCCAGCATGCGCGCTACGACCAACGCGCCAATGCATTGCGACAGAATCGCCCACGCCAGGCTGTCGCTTTGCAAGACACCTGCCCAACTTTCCTGAAGACGGCAAATCCAGTGCTCAGCCTGTTGGCGGACATTCACATCGGAACGGGCAATTTCCGCCCCCAATGCCGGTAACGCACAACCGGTTTCCGGATTCTCGACGTGAGACATGCTCAGGTACATTTTCAGGCAGCGCTCAAGTTTGTCACGGTCCTGCCCTTCCCCCAGCCGCGCCAGACTTTGACCCAACTCACGTTCGACAATGGTTGCAAACAACTCGTCTTTCGATGAAAAGTGGCTGTAGAAGGCCCCACCACTCAAGCCAATGGCTTTCATCAGGCCGTCCACACCCACCGTTGAAAAACCGGACTTCTTGGCCGACAACGCGCTGCTTTCCAGCAGCTTTTGCCTGGTTTCCAGCTTGTGACTGGCTGAATAACGCATTGTCTTTCCCCTGAGTTGCTCACCTTGACGTCTGTCGAATCATAGCATAACGTTCGTTTAGTTAACGATCGTTTACCAAAGGGATCAACCCATGAATAACAAGAAGGTCGTATTGGTCGTCGGTGCAGGTGATGCAACGGGCGGCGCCATTGCCAAGCGGTTTGCCCAGGAAGGCTTTGTCGCCTGCGTCACCCGCCGCAGCGCGGACAAGCTCCAGCCACTGGTGGAGGCCATCGAGACTGATGGCGGAGAGGCCCACGGGTTTGCCTGCGATGCACGTAAAGAAGAGGACGTGATCGCGCTGGTCGAGCAGATCGAAAGCCAGATCGGCCCCATCGAAGCATTTGTCTTCAACATCGGCGCCAACGTGCCGTGCAGCATTCTCGAAGAAACCGCCCGCAAGTATTTCAAGATCTGGGAAATGGCCTGTTTTTCCGGTTTTCTCAATGCCCGAGAAGTGGCCAAGCGCATGGCCAGGCGCCAGCGCGGCACGATCCTGTTCACCGGCGCCACCGCAGGCATGCGTGGTGCTGCCGGGTTCGCCGCATTTGCCGGCGCCAAGCACGGCATTCGAGCATTGGCGCAAAGCATGGCCCGGGAGCTCGGGCCGATGAACATTCACGTTGCCCATGTCATCGTCGATGGCGCCATCGATACCGATTTCATCCGTGAAAGCTTCCCCGAGAAATACGCGACCAAGGATCAGGATGGCATCCTCAATCCCGAGCATATCGCCGAAAACTATTGGTACCTGCACAGCCAGCCCCGCGATGCCTGGACCTTCGAGCTGGACCTTCGCCCCTGGAGCGAACGCTGGTAATCGCCCACACACAACAATAAGACGAGCGCCTTGAACATGAGCAAAACCGTGGAGTTCTACTTCGACCTCGGCAGCCCCGCCACCTATCTGGCCTATACCCAGCTACCGAAGATTTGCGCACAGACCGATACCCGGCTGGTCTACATTCCGCTCTTGCTGGGCGGCGTATTCAAAGCCACCGGCAATGCTTCTCCAGCGACTATCCCGGCCAAGGGCCGCTACATGTTTCAGGACCTGGACCGCTACGCCAAACGCTACGGCGTGCCCCTCAAATTCAATCCGCACTTCCCGATCAACACCTTGATGCTCATGCGCGCCGTAACGGGCATGCAATTGCGCCACCCGGAACGCTTTGCCGCCTTCCTCGACTGCCTGTTCAAGGCCATCTGGGTAGAGGGTCGCAGCCTGGACGAACCGGCAACCGTCGCCGCAGTGCTCAGCGAAAACGGCTTCAACCCACAGGAAGTGCTGGCCCTGACCGCCGATGAAGAAATCAAGACGGCGCTCAAGGACAACACCGAAAAAGCCGTACAGCGAGGCGTATTCGGAGCTCCGAGCATGTTTGTCGACAACCAGCTGTACTTCGGCCAGGATCGACTGGACTTCGTGCTCGAAGCCCTGAGTTAGACCTCGATGACCAACCGCCCCTTTGCCGCTCCCGACAAGAGCAGTGTATGGGCGGCTTCTGCCGACTCCAGTGTGAACGAGTGCGGGTCAAGCAACGGCACGAGCTTACCCGCCTCGATCAACCGCGCCGCCTCGCGCAGAATCTCGCCGTGATGCTCGCGTCCCTGGCCCGTCAACAGTGGCAGCAGGGTGAAGACACCGGAATAAGTCGCCCCGCGAAAGGACAGCGGTGCCAGGCTGTGCTGGCCCCACCCCAGGCAACTGAGTACATGACCGTGATACACCCGGGCAGCCTTGAATGACGCATCCAGCGTTTCGCCCCCCACTGTGTCATAGACAATGTCGAAACCCTCACCGGCCGTGTGCTCGGCCACATAGTCTTCGACCGAAGACTTGCGGTAATCGATAAACGTCGCGCCGAACCCTTCGATGATCGATTGCTGCCCGGCCGAGCCCGTGGCAAAAACCTCAGCACCAAAAGCGCGGGCGATTTGTACCGCTACATGTCCGACGCCCCCGGCACCGCCATGAATCAATACCTTCTGCCCGGGTCGAACACGAGCCCGGTCCACCAGGCCTTCCCAAGCGGTGATCAGCACCAGTGGCAATCCGGCCGCTTCGCGCATGCTCAGGTTGTGCGGTTTGCGAGCCAACAGGCGGGCATCGACCGCCGCGTATTCGGCCAATGAACCTTGAATACCACCAATACCGGTGGCCATCGCGTATACCTCATCCCCCGGCAGCCAGCCACTGACGCCCTCGCCCAGCGCCTCTACGGTCCCGGCCAGATCCATTCCCACGATCGCCGGCAGTGGTTGCCCCGCATGAGTCGCCTGCCCAGAGCGGATTTTTCCATCCAGTGGATTCACACCGCTGGCCTTGATCCTGACCAATACCTGCCCGGCCTGTGGCACGGGCCGCGCGATGGAAACCAGGCGTAACGGGGCATTGGCCGAGTCGATCATCAGAGCGCGCATGTTCAGTGAGTCAGTCATTTCGCCATCTCCCATCAGAAGTGAATACAGGGTGAATCTTGCCTCGCCCTATACATGCCGATAAGACGCTATATCGCTATAGTGATCATGCCGATACAGCATCAATGAGAAATACCGTGGACACACTCAATGCAATGGCGATTTTCGTACGGGTGGTTGAGCGTGGCAGCTTTTCCGCCGTTGCCCGGGAGTTGCAGACCAGTCAGCCAACCATCAGCAAGGTGCTGCAAGCGCTGGAAACCCGATTGGGCGGAAAGCTGATTGCCCGCAGTACCCGCAAGCTATCGCTGACGGACGAAGGTCAGCGCTACTACAACGAATGCCGGATCATCCTCGCTGCCGTGGATGCGGCGGAACACAGCTTCCAGTCCGGCCGGGAGCGGGTTGCAGGGCCTCTGAAAATCGGTTCGTCGGTCAGTTTCGGCCGCTTGCATATCGCCCCCCGATTGCCGGACTTTCTCAGGCACTACCCTGACGTACAGATAGACCTGCAACTGAACGATCAGAACCAGGATCTGGTCAGCGAAGGGCTGGACGTCACCTTCCGGATCGGTGCCCTGAACGACAGTGGCCTGATCGCTCGCCTGGTGGGTACGACCCATCGGGTGACCGTCGCATCACCTGACTACCTCAGGCAATACGGCCAACCGCAAACACCGCAGGAGCTGGACAGGCACAACTGCCTGATGTTCAACCTGCTGAGCAGTCAAAACCTGTGGGTTTACACAAAAGATGCGCAGCGTCATGAGGTGCGGATCAAGGGCAATGCGCAGAGCAACAGTTCCGAGGCGATCCGCGAACTGGTGCTGGGGGGATTGGGGATTGCGCTGTCGCCGGTGTGGTTGTTCAGCGAGGATCTGAAAGCCGGGAGCGTGACGGCGATTCTTGAGGACTACACGGCGCAGTCGCTACCGATTCATGCCGTGTCCCCGGCGAATCGTCGCCAATCCGCCAGGGTCAAAGCCTTTGTTGACTACATGAGCCGGGCGCTGGAGACAGCGCCCGAACTGAAAGCAATCAAATAGCCGCGGTACGGGTGTTCAGCCACTCGAGGGCTGCGCCCTCGACCAATGGGCTCAGGCGTTCGCGCACTTCGGCGTGGTAGGCGTTGAACCACTGCTTTTCGTCTTCGCTCAGCAGCGAGGTTTCCAGGCAACGGGTGTCGATCGGGCAAAGGGTCAGCGTTTCGAACTTCAGGAACTCACCGAATTCGCTTTTGCCTGCCTCACGGTTCATTGCCAGGTTTTCGATCCGCACGCCCCAACGGCCCGGACGATAGGTGCCCGGTTCAATGGACGTGATCATGCCCGGTTGCATCGCCGTTTGCGGGGCAGGCGCAGCCTGATAGGCGATGACTTGCGGACCTTCATGAACGTTGAGGAAGTAACCGACGCCATGACCGGTGCCGTGACCATAGTCGACACTTTCCGCCCAGATGGGCGCACGGGCGATGGCATCGAGCAGCGGCGACAGAATGCCTTTCGGGAACTGCGCGCGGGACAAGGCAATCACGCCCTTGAGCACACGGGTGCAATCGCGCTTTTGCTCATCGGTCGGGGTGCCCACCGCAACCATCCGCGTGATGTCAGTGGTGCCGCCCAGGTACTGGCCGCCGGAGTCGATCAACAGTAGACCGTCCCCTTCGATGACCGCGTGCTCCTCTTCGGTGGCGTGGTAGTGCGGCATCGCGCCATTGGCGTTGTAGGCGGCAATGGTATTGAAGCTCAGCGACACATAATCCGGACGGCGCTCACGAGCAGCAGTGAGTTTTTCGTCGATGGTCAGTTCGGTGATGCGCTCATTGCCCAGCGCCGAGTCCAGCCAGGCGAAGAATTCGCACAGTGCTGCGCCGTCCTGCTCCATGGCCTGACGGATGTGTTCGGCATCGGCCAGGCTTTTTTGCGACTTGGCCAGGGTGGTCGGGTTCAGGCCCTCGATCAGTTTCACCCCGCTGTCGAGGTTGTCCAGCAACCCCGCCGTGACTCGCGCCGGGTCGACTTGCAGGCTCGCGCCGCTCGGCACGGCGCGCAGTGCGGCAGCGACTTCGCTGTAATCGCGCAAGGTCACGCCATCCTGTTCAAGGATGGCGCGCAGTTCGGCACTGACTTTGCTCAGGGCGACAAACAGCGTGGCCTGTTGCTGGTTGATCAAGGCGAAGGAAACGAATACCGGGTTGAACGACACGTCGCCGCCACGCAGGTTGAACAGCCAGGCGATGTCATCGAGGGTGGCGATGAAATGCCAGTCGGCACCGCGGGCCTGAAGGGTTTCACGCAGTTTGGCGAGTTTTTCGCCACGGCTGACGGTCGCCTGTGGTGGCAAGTGCTGATAGATCGGTTCGTTCGGCAGGCTTGGGCGGTCGCTCCAGACTCCGCCAAGCAGGTCGATGTCGGTGCGCAGACGGGCGCCACGCTCTTCGAGTTTAGCGCCCAGGGTCCGTGCCGACGCCACGGCCATGACCGCGCCATCGACCGCGACAACGCCACCCTCGGGGGTTTGCTCGGCCAGCCATTCCAGTGGCCCGGGTTGACCCGGTTGCAGCTTGACCAGGTCAATGCCGCTGCCCTTGAGTTCCTTGGTCGCCTGCTCCCAGTAACGGCTGTCGGCCCAGACGCCGGCAAAATCCGGGGTCACGATCAGGGTGCCGACCGAACCATGGAAACCCGACAACCACTGGCGCCCCTGCCAGTAACCCGGCAGGTATTCGGACAGGTGCGGGTCGGCCGACGGCACCAGCAAGGCGTGTATGCCCTCCCGGCTCATCAGTTCGCGGGTTTGCGCCAGGCGCTGGGGCACCGATCCATTGATCGAAAGCTGCGTATTCATCGTGTCTCCTGCTAACCACTTCATCATTATTGTTGAGTGCCGATCAACGTCGGCGCTTCGTCGCCCTATTGCCAGAATGCCGGAGCACTGGCGCAGGCTGCCTTGATCAGTTGAACCGCCTGGTCGATGTCCTGCTCGGTGGTAAAACGCCCGAGGCTCAAGCGGATGGTGCGGCTGGCCGAGCGGGCATCATGCCCCAGGGCCAGCAGCACATGGGATGGGGTATTGCTCGCGGAATTGCAGGCCGAGGTCGCGGAAAACGCGATCGAGGCCAGCAACGCCGCCGGGTTGAACTCGCCTTCTGCGAAGGTCAGGCTCAGGGTATGGGGAATGCGCCGGGTCGGGCTGCCGTTGAGACGCACGCCGGGAATGTCCTGCAATTGCTCGAGCAAGCGTTCACGCAATCGCACGATGGTGGCTTTCTCTGCATCGAACGCAGCCGCCGCCAGTGCAAAGGCCGAACCCATGGCCACGATCTGATGGGTCGCCAGGGTGCCCGAACGCAATCCGCCCTCATGCCCGCCGCCATGGATCTGCGCCTGCAATCGTTGTTGGGCACGCGGCCCGACGTACAACGCACCGATGCCTTTGGGGCCGTACAGTTTATGCGCGGAAAACGACATCAGGTCCACCGGCCACTGCCCGAGGTCGATCGCCACTTTGCCCGCGCCCTGTGCGGCGTCGACATGGAACAACGCCCCGCGTTCACGCACCACCTGACCGATGGCCGGAATATCGTTGAGCGTCCCCAGTTCGTTGTTGACCAGCATCAGCGACACCAGGAAGGTGTCCTCGCGCATGGCTTCGCTGACCGCTTGCGCGGTGATCAGCCCATCGGCATCCGGCACCAGGTACGTCACGGCGACACCGGCATCCTGCAGTTGCCTGGCGGTATCGAGAATGGCCTTGTGTTCAATCTGGCTGGTGATGATATGGCCACCGCCAGTGCCGCGGCCCTGGGCTACGCCCTTGAGCGCGAGGTTGTTGGATTCGGTGGCGCCTGAGGTCCAGACGATCTGTTCAGCTGTCGCGCCGACCAGTTCGGCGACCTGGCGTCGCGCCTGCTCAACCGATTGCCGGGCCTGTTGACCGAAGACGTGGGAGCTGGAGGCCGGGTTGCCGAAATTGCCGGTAAAGCCCAGACACTCGACCATCACCTTGATGACCCGCTCATCCACCGGCGTGGTGGCGGCGTAATCGAAATACAACGGACGTTTGTTCATAAAAGACTCACAGAGCGTGTTCCGGGATCAGGAAGCTCATGACTGTAAACGGCAAAGCGCAGCCTTGTGAGCTGCGCGCTGTTTTCAGAACGTTACCAATACCTGATCGGATGCCGTTAAAGAAGGACTACTTCATTTAATAGTGCGTAGGAACGCTCCTGAAAAGTCAGCTTAACAGGCATCGGGCAACCGGTTGAAGCAATGCGTCAGCTAAAGCTTTCGAGCAGCAGCGGATACAGCGAACCCACGAGCAGCGCGGCCATGCCCCAATTGAACAGGCGCAGCCAGCGGCGATCCTTCAGAACGTTGCGCAACAGCGTGCCGCAAGCGGCCCAGACACCAACGCTCGGCAGGTTGATGATGGCAAAGACGGCCGCAATCACGATCACATTGGTGAAGTAACCCTGCATCGGCGTGTAGGTGCTGATGGCGCCAATGGCCATGATCCAGGCCTTGGGGTTGACCCACTGGAACGCGGCGGCGCCCAGATAGCTGATCGGTTTCGCCTCGCTCTGCTGACTCTCCGACATGGGCCCGGAATGAGCGATTTTCCACGCCAGATACAGCAAATACGCCGCACCCAAGTAACGCAGCACGGTGTAGAGCAATGGGTAAGCCTGGAACGCCGCGCCAAGGCCGAAACCGACCGCCACCACCAGTACAAAGAAGCCACAAGTGATGCCGAGCATGTGCGGAATCGTGCGGTTGAAGCCGAAGTTCACCCCGGATGCCAGCAACATGGTGTTGTTCGGACCGGGTGTGATCGAGGTGACGAGGGCGAACAGGGCAAAGCCCAGCAGCAGGTCGAGTGAGAGCGTCATGGGTGGCAGTCCGTCAGGGTCGGTCAGGTGTTGACCCTATCGCACACCTAGGGCGAAACCCATGGACAGTTACGCGAAACTTGGAGCAGTACAGTTTTGCCTCAGCTTGGACGACCGTGAAGCTGTACAGATCGCCCGGCGTTCATTTCCCCCTGGTTGTCGTAGCTGAACGACTTTTGCGGCTGGCCGAGCAATTCGGCTTTCTTCGCGTGGTATTCGTCGAAGGACAATCCGCGACGGTTCAGCGCCTCCAGCGCCAGTTCTTTGCTTTCTTCAGCCGTGTAAGGGCGAAGCTCCGGGGAAACATGGCTGGCACATCCGGCGAGTACGGAGACAGCGAGCATCAGCAAAGTGGCGATCATCGGTTTCATTTCTGGCGTCCTGGCGACTGGGTTCGAGGCAATGAACACAGGCTACCCGCGCGTTCCGGGTAGCAGAAATCAACGCTTTCAATAGTGGCTATCAGGAAATGACGATCATTGTCCTTATCAACACTTGTCCAGAGCACAGGCCCGGAGCGCATTGGCTGGAGCCGACCTAATGGCATTTGTGTGGCGTTGCTGCTCGTCGGGCGCTCGGTGAGGCGAAAGCGGCTGGCCTATATTTATTCGGCTGTACAACGAAGCAGGTACTTTCCATTCACAGAACAAGAACAGGGAGATCCATCATGAGTGTCAAACCCATTCCGGAGGGGTATCACAGCATCACCCCCTATCTGGGCATCCAGAAAGCTGCCGAAGCCATCGATTTCTACAAGAAAGCCTTCGGCGCCATTGAGGTCATGCGCCTGGCCATGCCCGATGGTGGCATCGGTCACGCCGAACTGCGCATCGGCGATTGCCCGATCATGCTGGGCACGCCGTGCGATCAGGGACCGTTGAGCAATCCGGACAATTCGCCGTCCGTGGGTCTGCATTTGTATGTCACCGATGTCGATAAGTCCTACAAACAGGCCATCGATGCCGGTGCCACCGTTGTATCCGAGGTCAAGGATCAGTTTTACGGCGATCGCTCGGGGACCTTGAAGGATCCCTACGGGCACCTGTGGTTCCTGGCGACGCGCAAGGAAGACCTGACTCAGGAACAGATTGAACAACGGGCGAAGGAGATGTTTCAGCAGGGTTGAAATCTTCGCGAGCAGGCTTGCTCGGAATCTGTGGGAGCGGGCTTGCTCGCGAAGGCGGTGTGTCAGGCAACATTGACTTTGAATGTGCCGTCCCCTTCGCGAGCAGGCTTGCTCCCACCGTTTGATCTTCAGTGAATGTGAATCCTGCGGCCGGCCGTGCGCGGGTTGCTCTGCCTTTCTGCCTATCGAGAAATATTTTCTTTCACTTCCCCTTTCGGGATTTCCTTTGCTCATCCGTCTTACCTAGATGCAGTCCTGTCGCGTAGGCAAAAGCCACGACTGGACCTTCAGGGCGCTCATCCCTGCGAAGCCCGCAGCCGAGCGGCCTCTCATCCAGGCAAGACCTTCAATATGTCAAAGAAATCCCGCTCAAAAATCTGGTTCCTGGTCCACAGCTGGCTGGCGCTGCCGATCTGGTTTTTCGTGCTGATCGTCTGCGTGACCGGCACCCTGGCAGTGATCAGCCAGGAGATCGTCTGGCTGGCCAACCCGCCCATGCGCGCCAGCCAGCCCTCGGACGATGCACCGCTGCTCAGCTATCAGCAGGTCATCGAGGCCATCAACAAGGCCGAGCCGCAGACCGTGGTGCAGAGCATCAGTCGGCCCGACGAGTCGCACTTCGCGCTGGATGTCGAAGTCAGCTATCCCGACGGACGCTCGGTGGTGATTTATGTCAATCCATACAGCGGCGTGATCCAGGGCGTAGCGCCGGAGTTCAACTTCCGCGCCTTCACCCGGGCGCTGCACGGCTGGTGGCTGGTGCCGTTCACCAACGGCTACAGCTGGGGCTGGTACCTGGTGTCGTTTCTCGGCTTGCCGCTGCTGGCTTCGCTGGTCACCGGGCTGGTGGTCTACAAACGCTTCTGGAAAGGTTTTTTCCGCCCGACCCTGCGGATTCGCCACGGCGCGCGGATTTTCTGGGGCGACTTCCACCGCTTGAGCGGCATCTGGTCGATCTGGTTCATCGCGGTGATTTCCATCACCGGCACCTGGTTTCTGATCCAGGCCTTGCTGTTCGATAACCAGATTTCCATCTCCACGGAAAAGATCATTCCGGCGATGTCCCGCGAAGCGGTACCGCTGTCGCCCGATGGATCGCCCCCGCCGCGCATCGACCTTGATCGCGCGATTGAAATCGCCACGCAGAAAATCTCCGGACTGGAAGCCAGCTTCGTCAGCCTCCCGGGCAATGCCTACAGCCATCTGGATGTCGGAGGACGCGGTTGGTATCCACTGATGTTCCAGACCGCGACCCTCAACCCGTATACCGGCGAAATCGCCGCCTCTCGCCTGATTTCGGACCGTTCGACCCTGGAGTTCGTCACCGAATCCATGCGCCCGCTGCACACCGGCGACTTCGGTGGCCTGTGGATCAAGCTGATCTGGGCGTTCTTCGGCCTGTTGCTGAGCATGATGGTGCTCAGCGGCTTGCTGATCTGGACCAAGCGCACGGCACTGGCGACGGCCAATGCCTTCAAGCGCAGCAACAGGACACCACGCGGCGCCACGGCGCAGCCGGCCACCCGCAAGGAAACCTCGGAGGCCAACCTGTGAGCAAAGACATCGCGGTCTCACAACCCTCGCGCCTGAGCGTGCTCTGGCACAAATGGCGCTTTCACCTGAACGTCCTGTTGCTGCTGATTCCACTCGGTTTCATGCCCAAGTACTTCGCGGATGAAGCATTGATGCGTGGCGACAGTGGCCTGGGCGAACGCGACGTCGGCGAAGTCCAGGTCGGCCCCTGGAGCCTGCGCCTGGCGGAGTTGCGCAACGCCGCCCCCACGCTCGATGGCCCGGCCGGCTACATGAAGGGTTTCAACGCGGCCCTGTGCGAGGCCTGTATCGGACAGGTCAAGGCCACCTACCTGCGCATCGGCAAACCCCGCAGCCTGCGCGCCGCCGGCGTGATTTTCTTCGGCACACCGTACCGCATGGGCGCTTCACTGCCCGTTCCGGAAAAGACCACGGCCGACGCCGAACTGTGGATCACCATGGAAGGCTGGGACGGAGCCATGCATCAGGCATCCATTCCTTTGAGCCAGGCCTCCCCCGCCACCCTCGCCTGGCTGAACAAACAAGGAGGCAAACCATGATCAACCCGCTTCGTCCACTCACCACCCTGTTGCTGCTGCTCTGCGCCGGCTTCAGCGCCAGCGCCCTGGCCCACAACCCGATGTGCGAATGCAAGGCCATCGACGCCGAGCAGATCAAATGCACCGGCGGTTTTTCCGACGGCAGCGGCGCTCCCGGCGTGACCCTCGATGTGATCGGCTACGACGAAACCATTCTGGTGCCTGGCAAACTCGGAGCCGATTCGACCCTGACGTTCAAGAAACCCGGCGCCGAGTTCTATGTGCTGTTCGACGCGGGCCCCGGTCACGTGGTGGAAATCGACCAGGCGGACATCCAGGCGCCATGAATACTTCAACGACCCAAGTGGTGCGCCCGGCCGGTGCCGGCCACGAAACCCTCTACGTCCTGCTGCTCTGCCTGATGATCCTTGCGGTCGCCGGTTCGGTGGTGCTCTGGCGCGGGGAATCCCATGAGGTGAGCAGCGTCAACAGCCACCAACTGGATGCCCGCCGCGACCTCAGCGCTGCCGAGCAAGGCATCTACGCCGATTTGCGGGTGACCCTGGACGAGATCCATTTCCTGCGCCAGGAACAGCAAACCCTGCCGACGCCCGAGGCCCTCGCCGACGAGGGTTTTGCCCCGTTTGCCCAGGATGCCAGCTCCGTCAGCCGTGGCAGCCATGTCTGGCAATTGCTCAATGCCAAGGCCTACTTCGGCCAGAGCCAGACACCGACGGTCGCCGGTTCATTCCTGATGCGCCTGACCGCCACCGATGACGCTCCGGACATCTGGCTCAACCGCGCCGGCACGCTCACCGCTCCGGCCGATCTCAGCGACAGCGCGCTCGAAAGCGCCGACTGGCAACAGATCGTCGCGCAATTCGATGTCGGCGTAACCCGCCAGCACCGACATTGAACCCTCGCCCTCACCCGAGAGAAGACCGCTTTCCCATGCCCATTTCATCTCAACGTTCTATCTTGCGCGTGCTGCTGATCGGCCTGCTGGCCTGCCTGCTGCCATCCCTTGCCAGTGCCGAGGCCGCCAAGCGCCTGCGCATCGGCATCACCCTGCACCCGTATTACAGCTACGTGGCGAACATCGTCGGCGACAAGGCCGAAGTGGTGCCGCTGATTCCGGCCGGTTTCAACCCGCATGCCTACGAACCCCGCGCCGAAGACATCAAGCGCATCAGCGGGTTGGACGTGATCGTGCTCAACGGCGTTGGTCATGATGATTTCGCCGACCGCATGATCGCCGCCAGCGAAACCCCGAACGTACCGGTGATCGAAGCCAATGAAAACGTGCCGCTGCTTGCCGCCACCGGTGTTGCCGCCCGGGGTGCCGGCAAGGTGGTGAACCCGCATACCTTCCTGTCGATCAGCGCCTCGATTGCCCAGGTCAACAACATCGCCCGGGAGCTGGGCAAGCTCGACCCGGCCAATGCCAAAACCTATACCGAGAACGCCCGCGCCTACGGCAAGCGCCTGCGCAAGATGCGCGCCGATGCCCTGGCCAGACTGACCCAGGCGCCGAACGCGGAGTTGCGCGTGGCCACGGTGCACGCCGCCTACGACTACCTGCTGCGCGAGTTCGGCCTGGAAGTGACCGCCGTGGTCGAGCCGGCCCACGGGATCGAGCCGAGCCCGAGCCAGTTGAAAAAGACCATCGACCAGTTGCGTGAGCTGGACGTGAAGGTGATCTTCTCGGAGATGGATTTTCCCTCCACTTACGTCGACACCATCCAGCGCGAATCCGGCGTGAAGCTGTATCCGCTGTCGCATATTTCCTACGGCGAATACGCCGCCGACAAGTACGAAAAGGAAATGACCGGCAACCTCAACACCGTGGTGCGGGCGATTCAGGAGTCGGGGGCATGACGTCGAAAGAAACGCTCCCCCCCCCAAGCGCCGAATACCCTGTGGGAGCGGGCTTGCTCGCGAAGGCGTCCAGTCAGTCAACATCATCGTTGAATGACACACCGCTTTCGCGAGCAAGCCCGCTCCCACAGGTTTCGGGGCCGACTCTGGATTTCGCCGACGTCAGCCTGACCCTCGGACGCACGACGATCCTCGACAAGGTGACCTTCCAGGTCCGCCCTGGCAGCGTGCATGCGCTGGTCGGCCCCAACGGCGGCGGCAAGAGTTCGCTGATCAAGACCCTGCTCGGACAAATGCCGCATCAGGGCCGCTTGAGCCTGCAATGGTCGGCCGAGCCCGGGACCATCGGCTACGTGCCACAGGCGCTGGAGTTCGACCGGGGTTTGCCGATGACCGTCGATGATTTCATGGCTGCCATGTGCCAGCGTCGCCCAGCCTTTCTCGGTTTGAGCAAACATTACGCGGCGGCGATTGGCGAGGCCCTTGAACGGGTCGGCATGCAGGACAAGCGCAAGCGCCGCATGGGCGCATTGTCCGGCGGCGAACGCCAGCGGGTGTTGCTGGCCCAGGGGCTGATTCCGCCTCCGCAACTGCTGGTGCTCGACGAGCCGATGTCGGCCCTCGATGAGGCCGGGATCCGGGTGTTCGAACGCCTGCTCGGCGACTGGCGAGCAGCGGGCATCACCGTGCTGTGGATCGAGCACGACCTGGAAGCGGTCGGGCGCCTGGCCGATCACGTCACCGGCCTCAATCGCCGGGTGCTGTTCGACGCCACGCCGCAACAGGCACTGACGCCGGAGCACCTGCTGACGCTGTTCTCGACTCACCCACGGAGCCTTGCCTGATGAGTTACGAAGCTTTTCGCCTGATGGTCCAGGGTTGGGCATCGTCGGGTTATCTGCCCGAGGCGCTGGCCTATGGGTTTGTGGTCAATGCGCTGCTCGCCGGCCTGCTGATCGGCCCGGTGCTGGGCGGCCTGGGTACGCTGGTGGTGGTCAAGCGCTTCGCGTTTTTCTCCGAAGCCGTCGGCCATGCCGCGTTGACCGGCGTGGCCATCGGCATCTTGCTCGGTGAACCCTACACCGGTCCCTACGGCAGCCTGTTCGGCTACTGCCTGCTGTTCGGCATTCTGCTCAACTACTTGCGCAACCGCACCGGCCTGGCGCCGGATACCTTGATCGGCGTGTTCCTCTCGGTGTCGCTCGCCCTGGGCGCCAGCCTGCTGTTGATTCTGGCGGGCAAGATCAACGTGCACATCCTGGAAAACGTGCTGTTCGGTTCGGTGCTGACGGTCAACGGCAATGACCTGCTGGTGCTGGCCATCGTCGGCTCACTGGTGATGGCCCTGGCTTTGCCTTTGTACAACCGCATCATGCTCGCCAGCTTCAATCCGCAACTGGCGGCGGTGCGCGGGGTGGCGGTGAAGGCCCTGGATTATCTGTTCGTGATTCTGGTGACGCTGATCACCGTCGCCGCGGTGAAGGTCATAGGGGCAATTCTGGTCGGCGCGCTGCTGGTGATTCCGGCAGCGGCGGCGCGTTTGCTCAGCCAATCGCTGAAGGGCTTTTTCTGGTGTTCGGTGCTGATCGCCACCGTCAGCACGCTGTGCGGGATTCTCGCGCCGATCGTCTTCGACCTGCCGATTCCGTCCGGCGCCGCGATCATCCTCGTGGCCGGTATCGCCTTCGCCCTGGCCGCCATTGCGCGCGGCATCGTCCCCAGCCTGAAAGGGAACCTTGGATAAATGATTTTTTCTCTGCGCCAACTGACCCTCGCGGTGGCCCTGTGCGGGCTGACCGCCACGACCTTCGCCGCAGACAACGGCAAACCACTGCGCGTGCTGGCCGCTTTGCCGATTACCTATGGTCTCGGTGAACTGCTGCTCAAAGACACCGATGTCAGCCTCGAACGCGCCGCGCCGGCCAATCTGCCCGGCAGCCGCCAGACCGCCTACTTCACCGGCCGAGGTGCCCCGGCGCTGGCCCAACTGGCGAAGGATGCCGATGCGGTGATCGGCCTGCGCTCACTCTGGCCGGATGACCCGCTGTACCCGATCTCCCGGCGCAGTAATATCCGTATCGTCGAAGTCGATGCCGCCCGCCCGGTGGACGGCGCCCTGCCGGGCATCGCCGTGCAGCCGGGCAACAGGGTAGACGGCCTCAACAGCCAGCCGTGGTTTTCCAGCAACAATATGGGCCGCATGGCCGACGTGATGGCGGCGGACCTGGTACGCCTGGCTCCCGAGGCCAAGCCGAAGATCGACGCCAACCTGGCGGCCCTCAAGCAACGCTTGCTCAAGCTCAGTGCTGACAGCGAAGCGCGGCTGGCGACGGCCGATAACCTCAGTGTGATGAGCCTCAGCGATCATTTCGGCTACCTGATCGGTGGGCTCAATCTGGAGCTGGTGGGACTCGATGCGCGACCGGATGCGCAATGGACACCGGAAGCGCTCAAGGCGTTGAGCGCGATGCTCAAGGACAATGATGTGGCGGTGGTTTTGCATCACCGGCAGCCGTCGGATGCTGTAAAAGCGGTGATTACCGAATCGGGTAGCCGGTTGGTGGTGTTGAGCACCGATGCCGGGGATCCGGTGGCGGAGCTGGAGGGGAATGTGGATCTGGTCATCAAGGGGCTTAGTGGCGTGCAACCTCAGTAGGACCGCGTTATCGTTCTTCGCGAGCAAGCCCGCTCCCACATTGGAAATGCGGTCCCCTGTGGGAGCGGGCTTGCTCGCGAGGTCGGCCTGACAGACAACACAAAATTCCGATATGAAAAAGCCCGCTGACCTTACCGGCTCAACGGGCTCTTTTATGGGCGACGGATCAGTTCGCCACAACCGCCTGCTCATCCATCTTCCGGCGCAGGCTCAACGGACGCATGTCGGTCCAGGTCTCTTCGATATAGGCCAGGCATTCCTTTTTCAGCCCGCTTTTGCCCACGGTGCGCCAGCCCTGCGGCACGGCTTTGTAATCGGGCCAGATCGAGTATTGCTCTTCGTGGTTGACCACGACCTGAAAGAGGATGTCCTCGCGGTCGAATACTGAAGTCATGCTGTCTCTCCATCGATGTTGGGCGGGCTGCGCCGTGTGCGCAGCCGTTATGTAGAAGGAACGTTGCGCGGCGCGAAAAATTTACTGATCGCGGGTGGCAGCAGCCAGGGCCCGGCCGAAAATCCCGGCTACCTGATCGATTTCCGCAGCGCTGATCACCAGTGGTGGCAGGAAGCGCACCACCGCGCCATGGCGGCCACCGAGTTCCAGGATCAAGCCTCGCTTGAGGCATTCGCGCTGTACCAGGGGTGCCAGGCGGGCGAACGCCGGCGGGTGACCCTGGGCATCCGGTGCGCCCGTCGGATCGATCAGTTCGACACCGAGCATCAAGCCACGCCCACGAATATCACCCAGTTGCGGGAAGTCCCGTTGCAGGATGCGCAGGTGCTTGGCCAGGCGCTCGCCCATGGCGGCGGCATGCTCGCAGACCTTGTGTTCGACCAGATAACGCATCACTGCGGAACCGGCGGCCATGGCCATCTGGTTGCCACGGAAAGTCCCGGCATGGGCGCCCGGCAGCCAGGTGTCGAGCCAGTCGCGGTAGACCACCACCGCCAGCGGCAGGCTGCCGCCGATGGCCTTGGACATCACCACGACATCGGGAATGATCCCCGCGTGTTCGAAGGCAAACATCTTGCCGGTACGGGCGAATCCGCTCTGGATTTCATCGACGATCAGGGCGACGCCCGCCTTTTCGGTGATCCGCCGCACACCGCGCACCCAGTCCAGGTCGGCCGGGATCACCCCACCCTCGCCCTGCACCACTTCCACGATTACCGCCGCCGGCAATTGCACGCCGGCCTCGGGGTCGTTGAGCAAGTTTTCCAGATAACTCAGGTTGGCTTTCACCCCTTGCGTACCGCCCAGCCCGAACGGGCAGCGGTAATCGTAAGGGTACGGCATGAACTGCACGCCGCTGCCGAGCAAGGCGCCCAGCGGTTTTTTCGGCCCGAGGCTGCCCATCAGGCTCAACGCGCCCTGGCTCATGCCGTGATACCCACCCTGGAACGAGATCACGGTGCTGCGGCCGGTGGCGGTACGCACCAGCTTCAGGGCGGCTTCCACGGCATCGGTGCCCGTGGGACCGCAGAACTGGATCTTCGCTTCAGCGGCCAGGGCAGGCGGCAGCAGTCCGAACAAGTCCTGGACGAACTGATCCTTGACCGGGGTGGTCAGGTCCAGGGTGTGCAGCGGCAGTTCATCGGTCAGCACTTGCTGGATGGCCTGGATCACCACCGGGTGGTTGTGCCCCAGGGCCAGGGTCCCGGCACCGGCCAGGCAGTCGATGAACCTGCGGCCTTCGACGTCTTCGACGTAAAGACCCTTGGCGCGCTTGAGCGCCAGGGGAATGCGTCGCGGATAGCTGCGGGCGTTTGATTCCTGCTGGCTCTGGCGGGCCAGCAGCGGTGATTCGTTGAATTGATAAAGCGTCTCGGCGGACGTCGGAGCGACCCGGGCCGGCTGATCTTCGATAAGGCTGGTAGCGACTGACATCTCTCGACCCCTCAATACGGTTTTCCTGTTCTGGAAACGCATCAGCGCTTGAGGGATTTAGGTGGTAACACGGAAACCTTTGTAGGAGCGAGCTCTGCTCGCGATGGACTCAAGAACACCGCGTGCATTCAGAAAGCACGCGTTATCGTTATCGACCATCGCGAGCAAGCTCGCTCCTACAGGGGGTTGTGGTGTTTTTCAGACTGGCTGCAGCGGCATTGTCAGTTCGACCCGCAAGCCGTCCGGTCGGCTATCGAATTGCAGCGTACAACCGCAACGCTGAACGATCGCCTGGACAATCGCCAGCCCCAGGCCACAACCCGTGCTCTGGCCGTTGCGCCAGAAGCGTTGGGTCAAGTGCTGCAAATCCTCTTCGGCAATCCCCGGCCCATGGTCGCGCACCACGAACTGCACACGATTGCCGGTGGTTTCCAGGCTCAACTCCACCGCTTTGTCGGCGGGAGTATGGCGCAGTGCATTGTCGAGCAAGTTGCGCAACGCGGCGATCGACAGCACGGCGGGCATTTGCACTGGCGCAGCGGAGACCTTGCCCGGTGCCTGAAACCTGATGCGCTGGCGATCACCGCTCGCCGCATCCTGAATCGCCAGTTTTGCCACTTGCTCGGCGTTGCACTGCACACCGTCGTCAAACGACAGGCTGCCCTCGACCCGCGCCAGCAACAGCAATTGCTCGAGGGTGCGGTGCATGCGATCCGCGCCTTCTTCGGCGCGCGCCAGGGATTGGTCCCGGGCGCTACCGTCGGTCATGCGTGCCACTTGCAGGTGGGTCTTGATGGCGGTCAGCGGGCTGCGCAACTCGTGGGCCGCGTCACCGGTCAGGCGCCGTTCGCGCTCGATGGTCTTGCCGATGCGCTGGAGCAACTGGTTCTGGGTTTCCAGCAAGGGTTGCAGCTCGCTGGGCAATGGCTGGATCTGCAAGGGTTCCAGGGAGTCGGCGCTGCGGCGCATCAAGGCGTCGCGCATGCGGTTGAGCGGCGCCAGCCCCTGGCCGATGCCCAGCCAGAGCAGGCACAGGCAACCGAGCAGCGCCACGCCCACCGGTACCGAAGCGGCCAGCAGGATCGACATGTTCAACGCCTCACGCTCGATCTGCCGGTCGGCGGTGGTGATGCGCAGATCGCCCCGGGCCAGTGTGAAACTGCGCCACGGCGCGCCGTCGATCATCTGATCGTGAAAGCCCAGCTTCTCGGCCTCCAGCGTCTGCTGCGGATCGGTGTGGCTGCGGGCCAGGATTTCACCGCGCAGCGAGCTGACCTGGCACGCCATGCCACCCGGTATGTTCAATTGTTCGGCACTGAAGTGGGTGCCCTCGCCCTTGCTCGGCACGGGCGGCAGTTGCTCCATCAGGCCGGCGACCATGCGTGCCGACGCCACCAGGCGCTGGTCGAGGGAAAACATCATTTGATTGCGCAAATCGCTGAGCATCCAGGCCGCGGCCAGGGCCCAGATCAGCGCAAACGCGGCGCCGAGCGTCAGGCTCAGGCGCAAACGCAGACTCATCACTTCGATTCTTCTCCGCCATCAGCCGGCCCCAGGCGATAACCCAGGCCGCGCACGGTCTCGACAATGCCATTGCCGAGCTTGCGCCGCAGGTGATGGATATGGACGTTGAGGGCGTTGCTTTCCAGTTCGTCGTTGAAACCGTAGACGCTGTCCTTCAGCTGCTCGGTGGACAGCACCCGGCCACGGTTATGCAACAAGGCTTGCAGCAGCGACTGCTCGCGACGCGAGAGGTCCACCGGCTGGCCAGCGAGTGTGGCTTCGCGGCTGCTCGGGTCGTAGGTCAGGGCGCCGTGTTCGATCAGGTTGACGCTGCGCCCCGCCACCCGTCGCAACAGCGTGTGCAGGCGTGCAGCGAGTTCGCGCAGGTCGAAGGGCTTGAGCAGGTAATCATCGGCACCGGCTTGCAGGCCATCGACGCGGTCGGTGACCGAATCCCGCGCGGTGAGGATCAAAACCGGCAACTCCAGGCCCTGATGGCGCAACTGCTGCAGCAGCTTGAGACCGTCTTCGTCCGGCAACCCAAGGTCGAGCACCATGACGTCGAACTCCGCCACCTTGAGCATCGCCCGGGCGGCGGACGCCGTGGCCACGTGTTCCACGGTCAGGCCCTGGGCGGTCAGGCCGGCGACGATGCCGCTGGCGATCAGCTCATCGTCTTCGCAAACCAGTACGTGCATGGGGAGCCTCGTAGAAATAAAGCTGATTAAGCCTTTGACCGATTAAGCCGACATTATGCCGCAGACGCCATCGCCACAAGGCCGGGGCGGTTAATCATCGGTTAATCGCCACACGCCACTGTGCACCTCACTAGTACCGGGCAAAGGCTTATCCATGCATCGTCTGTTTTTACTGTTTACCCTTTTGATCGCGGGCCTGGCCCAGGCGGGAACCAGTCCGTTCGACACCAAACCTGAATTTCTCCCGGTTGATAAAGCCTTCACCTTTACCTCTGAACGCCTGGAATCCGGTGAAACCCAGCTCTATTGGCAGATCACCGACGGCTACTACCTGTACCAGAAACGCTTGAAGTTCGACGGATTGCCTGTAGGGCAGCATCCTGCGTTGCCGGAAGGTGAAGCCCACAGCGACGAGTTTTTCGGTGAACAACAAGTCTACCGCCAGGGTCTGGAACTGAAGATACCGGCGGGTGCCAGCGGCCAGGTCAAGGTCAGTTACCAGGGTTGTGCCGATGCCGGTTTGTGTTATCCACCGCAAACCAGGATCGTGGACCTGGGCAATACCAGTGTGCAGAGCGCGGCCAACGAAGCACCGGACCAGGCGCTGGCCAGCGGCCTGCAACAGCGGGCGCTGGGCTGGAGCCTAGTGCTGTTCTTCGGCCTGGGCCTGTTGCTGGCGTTCACCCCCTGTTCATTGCCGATGCTGCCGATTCTGGCGGGGTTGATCGTCGGCAGCGGCGCCACGCCCAAGCGCGGTTTTGCCCTGGCAGGCAGTTACGTGGTCTGCATGGCGCTGGTGTATGCGGCCATGGGTGTCCTGGCAGCCTCCCTCGGGGCGAACCTGCAAGCCTGGTTGCAAAGCCCCTGGCTGCTGGGCAGTTTTGCGGCGATTTTCGTGTTGCTGGCGCTGCCGATGTTCGGCTACTTCGAGCTGCAACTGCCGGTGGCCGTGCGTGATCGCCTGGAAAACGTCTCGCGCAATCAACGCGGCGGCAGCCTGATCGGCGCCGGGGTGCTGGGTGCCCTGTCGGGTTTGCTGGTCGGGCCCTGCATGACCGCACCGCTGGCCGGTGCCCTGCTCTACATCGCGCAAAGCGGTAACGCGTTGCATGGCGGCTTGATTCTGTTTGCCATGGGCATCGGTATCGGCGTGCCGCTGTTGGTGCTGGTGACCGTCGGCAATCGCTTCATGCCCAAGCCGGGCGCGTGGATGAACCTGGTCAAAGGCATTTTCGGCTTTCTGTTCCTCGCCACCGCGTTGCTGATGCTGCGCCCGGTGCTGGACGAATCCCTGTGGGTCGGCTTGTGCGGTGCGCTGCTGTTGATCACGGCCTACAGTGCCTGGAAACAGTCGGAAGGTTTCGGCCGCATTGCCCACCTGTTTGGCGCCAGTTCGTTGCTGCTCGGTTTGTGGGGCGGCCTGCTGGTGATCGGGGCGGCCGGAGGCAGTGACGATCCGTTCAAGCCGTTGCAGGTCTTCCGCGCCTCGAACCAGGCGGTGGCTGCCGTGCCGGTAGGCCACGATGCCTTCACCACCATCAAGGATCCGCAGGCATTGCAACGGGAGCTCGACGCCGCGCAGGCTCAGGGCCAGTGGGTGCTGTTGGACTACTACGCTGACTGGTGTGTGTCGTGCAAGGTCATGGAAAAACAGGTCTTCGGCAAAACCAGTGTCCTGCAAGCCTTGAGCGATGTGCGCTTGCTCCGCCTGGACGTCACCGCCGACAATGCTGCCAGCCGCGAGTTGCTCGGCCGTTACAAAGTGCCAGGGCCACCGAGCCTGCTGTGGATTGGCGCTGACGGTGAAGAACGTCGCAGCCAGCGCATCACCGGCGAGGTCGATGCCGACACTTTCCTGCAACGCTGGATTACCACCCGAGACGCCCGTTAATGCTGACCTTCACCCTCGGCACCTTTGCCATCGCGCTCAATCACCTGCTGCTGATCAGTGCGCTGGCACTGGCCACGTTTGTCGGCTGGCGGGTGGCCAAGCGTGGCGGTGATAACCCCGAGTCCGCGCTGTTCAGCCTGTTTCTGCTGGGCATGCTGGCGGCCCGGATCAGCTTCGTGGCGGTCTATTGGGCGCACTACCGCAATGATCCGTGGCAGATCATCGACCTGCGCGATGGCGGTTTTCTCGCCTGGCCGGGGGTGATTGTCGTGCTGCTCGCCACGCTGTATCGCGGCTGGCGTCGCCCGGGCTTGCGCCGCCCACTGGGCTTTGGCGCGGCCAGCGGCCTGGCGTTCTGGTTGTTGGCAACATTCTCCCTGTCGATTTATGAACAAGGCACCCGCCTGCCGGAAATCGCCCTGCGCAATGCCGCCGGCGAAACCGTGCAACTGGCCGACTACAAGGGCGGCCCGTTGGTCATCAATCTCTGGGCCACCTGGTGCCCGCCCTGCCGCCGGGAAATGCCGGTGCTGGAAAGCGCCCAACAACAACGTCCGGACTTGACGTTCCTGTTCGTCAATCAGGCGGAAAGCATGCAAAGTGTCGCGACCTTTCTGGAAACCCAGGGCCTGAGCCTGTCCAACGTTCTGTTCGACGGCGGCGGCCGACTGGGCCAGGCCGTCGGCTCCATGGCATTGCCGACTACGCTGTTCTACAGCCCCGAAGGTCGCCTGCTGGGCAGCCATCTGGGTGAGCTGTCAAACGCCAGCCTGGCTCGCGCACTGGAAAACTTCGACACCGTACCCGCCACCTCTTCAAGGAAACTGCCATGCCCCGCCTCCGCCACCTGCTGACCCTGAGCCTCGGTGCTACCCTGCTGCACCTGCCATCGGTGCAGGCCGAAGAGTTGCCCGATGCGATCAGGAAAATCGAGGCCAAGGGCGCGAAAATCGTCGGCCAGTTCGACGCCCCCGACGGCTTGCGCGGGTATGCTGCGCAATACCAGGGCCGCGGCATGGCGCTGTACCTGACCCCGGATGGCAAACACGTGTTGCTGGGCAACCTGTACGACGCCGAGGGCAATGACCTGAGCAGCGCGCCACTGCAGAAACTGGTGTACGCGCCGATGGCCAAGGAAGTCTGGGCCAAGTTCGAAACCAGTAACTGGATCGGTGACGGCAAGCAGGATGCGCCGCGCGTGGTGTACCTGTTCAGTGACCCGAACTGCCCGTACTGCAATATGTTCTGGGAACAGGCGCGGCCGTGGGTCAAGGCCGGCAAGGTGCAGTTGCGCCACATCATGGTGGGCATCATCCGCGAAGACAGCCCGGGGAAATCCGCCGCACTGCTCGCCGCCAAAGACCCGGAAAAAGCCCTGCAAGACCACGAAGCCGCCGGCAAGGGCAGCTCGCTCAAGGCCTTGAAGGAAGTGCCGCCAGCGATTCAGGCAAAGTTCGCGGCCAACATGCAATTGATGGAAGAGCTGGAGTTGCAGGCAACGCCGGCGATTTTCTACATGGACGACAAGGGTAATCTGCAACAACAGCAAGGCGCGCCGTCACCGGACAAACTGGTGAAGATTCTCGGGCCGAAGTAAGCAAGGTCAAAAGATCGCAGCCTTCGGCAGCACCTGCAGGGCTGCGATCTTTTTTCGAAAAACTTACGCCGGATTGCGCTCAGCCAAAAACTCCAGCAGCGCCTGGGTGACAAACTGCGGATTCTCCAGACTGGAAATATGCCCCGCCTCCGGCACCAGTACCCACGGGCAGCCAATCAACTCAGCCATTTCACGGGCTTCCTCCGGCGGACGCGGAATGTCCTGATCACCGCACATCACCCGTGTGCTGGCAGCGTCCAGCTCGCCCAGCCGGTTCATACAGTCATCACGACCAAAGGTAATGCGCCCCATCGGCACGATGCTTTCACGCAGGCGACCAGCGGGCAAGGCAGCCAACGCCGCACGGAAGTTCCGGTACAGCGCTGATTGCGGGTCGATACCGGGGCGAAAGAAGATCGGCACCACGATATCCAGCAGCGCAGGAGTGATGACACCCGCCTCTTCGATCTGCTTCAACAGTGAAAAGTAATACTGGCGAGTCGGCTCAGGTTCAGCACCGACGTAGGTGTCCATCAGCACCAGCCCGTTGATCCGGTGTGCAGCCGATAAAGCCAGGCGCGTTCCCCACATGCCACCGACCGACAAACCGACCAGCGTGACCCGCTCGATGTCCAGATGATCGAGCAAGACCAATGCCTGACGTGCCAGGTCATCCAGCGATAGAGTGCCGACAGGCAACGGCCCGGATTGACCGTGCCCCCACAGGTCCAGGGCTATCACACGATACTGTTGCGCCAGCGCGGCAATCTGCGGCGCCCACATGCCCTGGTCCCACAGGTAACTGCCGGCCAGCAGTACAGCGGGGCCGGTGCCTTGATCGATGTAGTGAAGGGCATGTCCGTCTATCGTTACGAAGGGCATCGACTGTCTCCGCGAGCAAAAAAGGAAGCCGGAAGACTGAGCGGCTCACGGATCACAGTCAATCGCGAGAATGTATGCGTTTGTACCACCGCCTTCACGGGCAAGCCCGCTCCCACAGGGTTTCAGGTGTTCATGAGTACACCACCAAACCTGTGGGAGCGGGCTTGCCCGCGATGAGGCCGGTACAGCCGCTGGAGATCTACAGCCCCTCCAGCACCGCCATCAGGTCATTCAGGCGATCCACCTTCTCCTCGGTGATCTCGCTGGCCGCCAATCCGTCGATGTACCCGGCCAACTCCTCCACCGTGCTGCACTCGAACATCGCCCGCAACGGCACGTCCCGTTGCAGGGTTTTCTGCACCCGTGAGGCGATCTGCGTGGCCAGCAGCGAATGCCCGCCCAATTCGAAGAAATTGTCGCGAACACCCACCTTCTCGACCTTCAGTACCTCAGCCCAAATGTCCGCCAGGGTCTGCTCCAGGTCATTGCGCGGGGCCTGGTAATCCTGGCTCTGCATCTGGCCGATCTCCAGCGCCGGCAGGGCCTTGCGGTCCAGTTTGCCGTTGGCGTTGAGCGGCATCTTGTCCAGCCACAACCAGTGCAGCGGCACCATGTATTCCGGCAATTCGGCGCGCAGGCGTTGCTTGATCCGCTCCAATCCCTCGGCCGGACTCAACTCCACCTGCGCCGCGACCAGATAACCCACCAGATGCTTGCCGTTCGCCCCTACCTGCACACCCACCGCCGCATCGCGGACTTCCGGTTGTTCATGCAGGCGAGCCTCGATTTCACCCAGCTCGATGCGGAAGCCGCGAATCTTCACCTGATGGTCGATGCGCCCCACGTACTCCAGCACGCCGTCACTGCGACGGCGGGCCAGGTCGCCGGTGCGATACAGGCGCTCGCCCGGCGCGCCGAACGGGTTCGGCACAAACACCGGAGCCGTGCGCAGCGGGTCGCTGACATAACCGCGCCCGACCCCGGTGCCAGCGACGCACAGTTCCCCCACGGCACCCAGCGGCACCAGTTCCAGTGCGCCATCGAGCACATACAACAGGTTATTGTCGGTCGGCGTACCAATCGGCAAATAGCTGCCGCGGGTCGAGGCCAGGTCAACGCGGAAGAACGCTACGTCGTCCGAGCACTCTGCCGGACCGTAGGCATTCACCAGGCCGATCTGCGGATAACGCAACAACCATTGGTGCGCCAGTTCCGGCGGCATCGCCTCACCGGTCGGCAGCATCCAGCGCAGGCCGTCGAGGCTCATGCGCTCCTGGGCGAGCATGCCCTGGATCAGCGACGGTACGCTTTCCAGCACGGTGATGCCCTGGGCCGCCACATGCGCCAGCAAACCCTGCGGATCGTGGGCGATGGTGTTCGGCACGATGTCCACCCGTGCGCCGAACAACGGCGCGGCGAGGAACTGCCACACGGAAATGTCGAAGCTTTGCGAGGCGGTCTGGGCGATCACGTCGGCGTCGCTCAGGTTCAGGTACGGCACTTTGCTCAATTGGTTATTGAGCATGCCGCGCTGCTCGACCATCACGCCTTTGGGCAAACCGGTGGAGCCGGAGGTGTAGATCACATAGGCCAGGTGGTCCGGGCCGCTGTAGATGCCGGGATTTTCCGTCGACAGCGCAAGGGCCTGCACCTCCTCCCAGACCAGCAGCCGTGGCCGGCCGGCGCAGCCGAACTCGTCGAGCAAGGCCTGCGCCTGTTCACGGCACGCTTGCGTGCACACCAGCAGTGGCGTGCTGCTCAGTTCGATGATCCGGCTCAGACGCTGGCTCGGCAGGCCCGGGTCCAGCGGCAGGTAACCCGCGCCGGCCTTGAAGCTGCCGATGATCATGCCGAGCAAATCGAGACTGCGTTCGGCCAGCAATGCCACCGGTTGATCGCGTCCGACACCGGCGGCGATCAACGCATGACCGAGGCGGTTACTGCGCTGGTTCAGCTCCGAATAACTGTACTGACGGTCAAGACAACTGGCGGCAATCCGCTGTGGGTGGCGGGCGACCTGCGTCTCAAACAATGAAACGTAGCTCTGCTCCAGCGGATACTCGTGTTCGCTCTGGTTGCAGCCATGGAGGAGGAAGTCCTGCTCCTCGGCTCCCAGCAACGGCAGCTCGGCCATGTCGCCATGGAAACCTTCCACCAGCGCCAGCAGCAAACGCTTGAACTCGCCGAGCATGCGCTCGACCGTGGCTTCATCGAAGTAGCGCTGGTCGTAGGACAGGTGCAAGCCCAGGTCATCACCCGGATAGCACACCGCCGTCAGCGGGAAATTGGTGTGGGTCCGGCCCGAATCCGAGGTCGCGTTGAGGCTCTGCGCACGGTCCAGCACCGAGACTTCCACCGGGGCGTTTTCGAACACGAACAGGCTGTCGAACAGCGGCTGGCCTTTGGGCAGCTCGCTTTGTTCCTGGATGTTCACCAAGGGCAGGTATTCGTATTCACGCAGTTGCATGTTGCTGTCGAGCAGACCGCTGAGCCACTGGCGCACGCTGCATCGCTGGCCGTCCTCGGGCATCTTCACCCGCAGCGCGATGCTGTTGATGAACAGGCCGACGGTGCGCTGCATCTGCGGCATCTCCACCGGACGCCCGGCCACGGTGACGCCGAACAGCACGTCGCGATCACCGCTCAAGCGCCGCAGTACCAGCGCCCACGCCGCCTGGGCGAAGGTGTTGATGGTCAACTGATGGACCTGGGCCAGTTCGCGCAATTGCGCACCGTCACGGGCATCGAGCCTGGTGTAGCGGTCGCCAACGACCATGCCGCCACTGTCGCCGGCATGTTCGCGCAGGAACGGCCGGTCGCTCGGGATCGGCGTTGTCCGCTCAAACCCCTGCAGGTTGGTTTTCCACCATTGCCGCGCTTCGTCCAGGCTCTGGCGTTGCAGCCAGCCAATGTAGTCGCGATAACGCGACACAGGCCCGAGCTGCGCTTCCCGGCCTTCGCCGAGGGCGCTGTAGATCTCGAAGAAATCGTTCATCAGCAGCGAGCGGCACCAGGCATCGATGAGGATGTGGTGGTTGCTCATCATGAACCAGTAGCGCGCGGCGTCCACACGGATCAAACGCAAGTGGAACGGCGCCTGGTTGAGCAGATCGAACCCGGCTTCGCGTTCGGTCCTGAGCAAGGCTTGCAGCTTCGGTTCTTGCTCGGCTTGGGCGATATCACGCCAGTCGAGGTACTCGATCGGTGTGCTGCCCGGTTTGTGGATCACCTGCAGCATGTCCTCGCCGACGTTCCAGCAGAACGACGCGCGCAACGCTTCGTGGCGGGCGACGACGGTTTGCCAGGCCTGGGCGAAACGCTGCGGATCCAGCTCGCTGTTGATGCGGTAGCGGTCCTGCATGTAGTACAGGCCGGTGCCTGGCTCCAGCAAGGTGTGCAACAGCATGCCTTCCTGCATCGGGGTCAGCGGGTAGACGTCTTCGATAGCGGCGGCCGGCACCGGCAACGCATCCAGTTGCGTCTGATTGAGCTGCGCCAGCGGGAAGTCCGACGGCGTCAGGCCACCGGCGTCGTCGCGCAGGCAATGCTCGATCAGACTGCTCAGCTCACCGAGGTAGGCATCGGCCAACTCGCCGATGGTGGACGGATCGAAGCGTTCGGCGCTGAACGTCCAGCGCAATACCAGTTCACCGCCATACACCTGACTGTCGACGCTCAGCTCGTTGGGCAACGGTGCATCGGCATCGTGGGCCGCGCCGACGGCTTCATCCAGTGGATGGAACAGCGCGTCCGCGCCGAAGCTCTGGTCGAACTGGCCGAGGTAGTTGAAGGTAATCGGTGCCTGCAGCAACGCCGCCATGCTGCGGCGACTCGGCTCATCGGCGAGGTAACGCAGCACGCCATAACCCAGGCCTTTGTGCGGCACGGCACGCAGCTGTTCCTTGATCGCCTTGATCGAGCCCCCCTGCCCGGCGGCTTCTTCGATGTTCGACGGCGTCAGGCGCAACGGATAGGCACTGGTGAACCAGCCCACCGTGCGGGTCAGGTCGATGTCGTCGAACAGCGCTTCGCGGCCGTGGCCTTCCAGCTGGATCAGCGCCGATGGCTGACCGCTCCAGCGGCACAGCACACGGGCCAAAGCGGTCAACAGCAAGTCGTTGACCTGGGTGCGATAGGCACTTGGCGCCTGTTGCAGCAACTGCCGCGTACGCTCGCTGTCGAGACGCACGCTGACGGTTTGCGCATGACGGTTTTGCCGTCCGCCTTCAGGGTGATCGCAGGGCAAATCGGCACTTGGCCCGGCCAGTTGCGCCTGCCACCAGCCCAGCTCTTCGCGCAGGGACTCGCTGCCGGCGTAAGCTTGCAAGCGTGCGGCCCAGTCCTTGAAGGCGCTGGTTTTCGCCGGCAGTTTCACCGACTGCCGCGCCTCCAGTTGGCGATATACGGTTTGCAGGTCATCGAGCAGCACCCGCCACGACACACCGTCCACCACCAGGTGGTGAATGGCGATAAACAAGCGTTGCTGGCCTTCTGGGCCATCGACCAGCAACACGCGCAGCATCGGTCCCTGTTCCAGGTCGAGACTGCGCTGGGCATCGGCGAACAAGGCCGCGCATTTATCCATGGACGAAACACGCACTTGCCACAACACCGGCGCATCGGAAATCGGTTGGTGCAAGGCCTGCCACTGGCCGGCAACCTTGCCAAAGCGCAGGCGCAAGGCGTCGTGCTGTTCGATCACCGCCAGCAATGCTTGCTCCAGGCGATGAGATTCGAGCACCACCGTCGGTTGCAACAACAGCGCCTGGTTCCAGTGTTGGCGTTGCGCGATATCGGTGTCGAAGAACCAGTGCTGAATCGGTGTCAGGCGCGACTCGCCCATGATCAAGCCCTGCTCGGCTTTGACCTGTTCGCTGCGGGTGGCCACGGCGGCGAGGGTCTGCACGGTCTGGTGCTGGAACAGGTCGCGAGGGCTGAAGTGAATGCCCTGCTGCCGCGCCCGGCTGACCACCTGGATCGACAGAATCGAGTCGCCGCCCAGTTCGAAGAAATTGTCGTTGAGACCGACCTGCTCGACGTTCAGCACGTCGCACCAGATCTGCGCCAGCGTGACTTCGAGCTCGTTGCTTGGCGCCACATAGTCTTGGCGATTCAGCTCCGGGTCCGGTGCCGGGAGCGCGCGGCGGTCGAGCTTACCGTTGCCGGTCAACGGCATGCTCGCCAGCAGGATCAGGTGCGTGGGCACCATGTAATCCGGCAGTTGCGATTTCAGATGCGCCTTGAGGGCTTCGCGCAACATCGATTGCTGCGCTTCGCCCTGTTCGGCGACATCCGTCACCAGATAGCCGACCAGTTGCTTGCCGCTCGGTGCGTCAAGCGCCAACACGACCGCCTCACGGACTGCATCATGGTCCAGCAGGCGGGTTTCGATTTCACCGAGCTCGATGCGGAATCCGCGAATCTTCACTTGATGGTCGATGCGTCCAAGGTATTCCACCAGGCCATCGGCACATTGGCGCACCAGGTCACCGGTGCGGTAGATACGCCCGCCATCGGCAGCAAACGGATCGGCCACAAAGCGCTCCGCTGTCATGCCCGGACGCTGGTGATACCCCAGAGCCAGACCCGCGCCACCGACGTACAACTCGCCCGTCGCGCCTTGTGGCACCAACGCCAGGTCGGCGTCGAGAATGTAGGCCACGCGGTCGCCGATCACACTGCCGATCGGGACGCTGCCGGCGCCCTCTTCCAGCACTTCAGGCGCAAGGCTGGCCAGCGGCATGACCACGGTCTCGGTCGGGCCGTAGGCGTTGAAGAACCGGCTCGGCTTGAACGCTGCACGAATGCGCGCCAGGTGCTCACCGGTCAGCGCTTCGCCGCCGGTGATGATCATACGCACTGGCAGGGTCTGTTCCTGGGTCGCCAGCCATTGCGCCAACTGGCTGCCGTAGCTCGGCGTGAAACCGAGTACGTTGATTTGATGACGACGGATCAGGCCGCAGATTTCTTCCGCGTCCCACTGCCCTTGCGCTCGCAACACCACGTGCGCGCCGCTGAGCAGCGGCACCAGCAACCGCTCGGTGGCGGCGTCGAAGTTGATCGAATAGAAGTGCAGCTCGCAGTCGTCGGAGCGCATGCCGAAACGCTCGATCACCGCGCGGCAATGCATGGCGATTTCACCGTGGGACACCACCACGCCTTTCGGTTTCCCGGTCGAGCCCGAGGTGTAGATCAGGTAGGCCTGATGCTGCGCCAGACTGATCGATGGCAGCTCGCTGGCCGGGAAATGGGCCAGCGCAGCGGCGTCTTCTTCAAGACACCAGCGGCCGACGGTCGCCGGCAACTCGCCCAGGGCCTTGAACATCGCCGCATCGCTGAGCAGCAAACCGATGCCGCTGTCTTCGATCATGTAGTGCAAGCGGTCCAGCGGGTATTCCGGATCCAGCGGCACATAGGCACCGCCCGCCTTGAGGATCGCCAACAGGCCGACCACCATTTCCAGCGAACGCTCGAGTGCCAGGCCCACGCGAACCTGTGGTCCGACACCACGCTCGCGCAGCATCCAGGCCAGGCGGTTGGCGCGGCTATCGAGTTCGGCGTAGCTCAGGGTCTGCCCGGCGAAAGTCAGGGCCGGCGCGTCCTGGCGCAGCAGGGCCTGCTCGGCGAACAGGTGATGGATGCACTGATCCAGCCGATGTTCGCCCGCCTCGACGCCGAGGCTGTCGAGCAGAAGCTGTTGCTCGCCGGACGCCAGCAGCGGCAGTTCGCTCAAGCGTTGTTGCGGATCGGCAATCAGCGCCTCCAGCAGGTTGCGCCAATGCCCGGCCATGCGGGCGATGCGCGGTTCGTCGAACAGATCGGTGCTGTAGGTCAGGCAGCAACCCAGGCGATGGTCGAGGTCGGTGACTTCCAGGTTGAGGTCGAACTTGGTCGCGCGGGCATCGTTGGCCTGGTACTCGACCGTCATGCCGGCCAGGGTGCGGCTTTGCTGAAATTCCCAGCGCTGCACGTTGCACATCACCTGGAACAACGGGTTGTAGGCCGCACTGCGTGGTGGTTGCAGGGCTTCCACCAGATGATCGAACGGCAGGTCCTGATGGGACTGGCCTTCGATCACCGTGTGCCGCACCTGCTCAAACAGCTCGCCGACAGACATCTGCCCGTCGAGCTGGCAGCGCAGCACCTGGGTGTTGAGGAATGCACCGATCAGCCCTTCGCTTTCCGGACGAATGCGGTTGGCCACAGGCGCGCCGATGCGCAGATCGGTCTGGCCGCTATAGCGGTACAGCAGGGTCGCCAGTGCGGCGGTCATGGTCATGAACAGGGTCAGGCCGTGCCGGGCATTGAAGGCACGGACCCGTGCCGCGAGCTCGTCGCTCAGGTCAAAGCGATACAGCTCACCCTGATGGCTTTGTACCGGCGGGCGCGGACGGTCAGCCGGCAACTCCAGCAGCGGATGCTCATGACCCAGTTGCGTGGTCCAGTAATCGAGCTGACGCTGACGCTCGCCCGACTCCAGCCACTGACGCTGCCACACGCTGTAATCCAGGTACTGCACCGGCAACGACGCCAGCGGCGACTCACGGTCGTCGACAAAGGCTTCGTACAGCGCGCTGAGTTCCCGGGCAAAGATGTCCATCGCCCAGCCTTCGGTGACGATGTGGTGCAGGGTCAGAACGAAGTAGTGTTCCTGCTCGGCAGTCTTGACCAGGCAGGCACGCAGCAGCGGTCCGGCTTCCAGATCAAACGGCTGGTGCGCTTCGTCGTCGGCCAGTTGCTGGACCTGCCACTCACGGCCTTCGGCATCCAGCGCGGTGAAATCCTTCCACGCCATGCGCACGCCGGTCTCCATGTGCACCTGTTGGCGAGCGACGCCGCCAACGCTCGGGAACGTCGTGCGCAGGGTTTCATGGCGCATGATCAAGGCTTGCAGCGCCGCTTCGAAACGCGCGACATCCAGCACGCCGCGTAACCGCGCCATGCCGCCGACGTTGTAGGCCGGGCTGTCCGGCTCCATCTGCCAGAGGAACCACATGCGCTGCTGAGAATAGGACAGCGGCACCGCCTGGCGGCGGTCGATTGTTGCAATCGGCGGCTGCTTGTTGGTGCTGCCGCTGGCCTGGATCAAGCGGACCTGTTCGGCAAATGCACCCAGTTCGCTGTGTTCGAACAGCGCCCGCAGCGGCAACTCGACGTCACAGGCCTGACGGGTGCGGGAGATGATTTGCGTGGCCAGCAGCGAGTGGCCGCCGAGGGCAAAGAAATCATCGCGCAGGCCGACTGGCGTCAGGCCCAGCACTTCGCGCCAGATGCCGGCGATCTGTTGCTCCAGTTCGGTCACGGGCTCAACGTGTTCGCGAACCTGCCACTGCGGTTCCGGCAAGGCGCGACGGTCGAGTTTGCCGCTCGGGCCGAGGGGCATTTGGTCCAGCCGCATCAGCTGGGCCGGGACCATGTATTCCGGCAGCTGCGCCGTCAGCGCCGCTTTCAGGCGAGTCGTTTGAGCATCGATGGATTCAGCAGTATCGGTGGTGGTGAAGTAACCGATCAGTTGTCCACCCGCCGCCGTTTCGCGCACCAGCACCACCGCTTGGGCGACACCCTCCTGCGCCAGCAGACGGGCTTCGACTTCTTGCGGCTCGACGCGGAAGCCGCGCAGCTTGACCTGCTGATCGAGGCGACCGAGATACTCGATCACGCCATCGCCAGTCCAGCGTGCACGATCTCCGGTGCGGTACAGACGCGCGCCGTGCTCGCCCAATGGATCGACGACAAAGCGTTCGGCCGTCAGACCCGGACGGCCCAAGTAGCCACGCGCCAGACCGCTGCCACTGATGCACAACTCGCCCGGCACACCGGCCGGCACCGGATTGAGCTCGCTGTCGAGCACGCGGCAGATCACATTGCCCAGTGGCCGGCCAATCGGCGAGCGTTCGCCATCGGTGCTGGAGCACTGCCAATGGGTGACGTTGATCGCGGTTTCGGTCGGGCCGTAGCGGTTGTGCAACTGTACGGCCGGCAGTTGCGCCAGCACGCGGTTGCGCAGCTCCGCCGGCAAGGCTTCGCCGCCGGAGAATACGCGGCGCAGGCTGGAGCATTGCGCGCTGAGCGGTTCGTCGATGAACAACGAAAGCAGCGGGGGCACGAAGTGCAGCGTGGTCACCCCGTACGCTTGCACAAGCTGCGCGATGCGATGGGGATCACGGTGTTCGCCGGGGCCGGCAAGCAATAGGCGACTGCCGGTGATCAGCGGCCAGAAGCACTCCCACACCGACACGTCGAAACTGATCGGCGCCTTTTGCATCAGTACGTCGGCTTCGTTCAACTGATAGGTTTGCTGCATCCATTGCAGGCGCTCGGACAGCGCCGCGTGGGTGTTGCCGACGCCTTTGGGTTGACCGGTCGATCCCGAGGTGTAAATCACATAGGCGAGGTTGTCGCCTTGCAGATGCAAGCCCGGCGCCTGGCTTGGCCAGTTGTCCAGGTGCAAGGTGTCCATGGCAATCACACTGACGCCCTGGCTGGCCGGCAAACGATCGAGCAACCCGGTTTGCGTCAGCAGCAATTGGACACCGCTGTCGCTGAGCATGTAGGACAGGCGCTCGGCCGGGTAGTCCGGATCCAGCGGTACATAGGCACCACCGGCCTTGATAATCGCCAGCAGGCCGATCAGCAGTTGCGGCGAACGCTCGCAGGCAATGGCCACGCAGACGTCCGGGCCGACGCCCTTGTCGCGCAGGTAGTGGGCCAGACGGTTGGCCTGGGTGTGCAGTCCGGCGAAGTCCAGCTGACCGCCGTCCCACAGCAGTGCCGTGCGCTGCGGGGTCAATCGGGCTTGTTGGTCAAGCCGTTCCGGCAGCCATTGACTGGCCGGTGTGCAGGGTGCAACGGACCAGTTCGCTTGCTGGTTGTGCTCAGGCTCAGTGAGCAGCTGCAGATCGCCGAGGGCCGTTTGCGGACGCTCGCACACTTCACGCAACAGGTTGACGAAATGCCCGGACAGGCGCTCGATGGTCGCCGCATCGAACAACTCGCTGGCGTAGTCGAAGGACAGGCTCAGGCGACCGTTGCGATCTTCTTCACTGTGCAGTTGCAGATCGAACTTGGCTTCCCGGCTGTGCCACGGCAGCTCTTCGGCCAGCAACCCCGGCAGACGCTTCAAGGCACTGAGGTCGCGCTGCTGGTGGTTGAACATGACCTGGAACAAACCCTGTTCACGGGCCTGCGGGAAGGCTTCAAGCAGTTGTTCGAACGGCAAGTCCTGATGCGCTTGCGCACCCAGCGCTGCCTGACGGGTTTGCCCCAGCAGTTCGGTGAACGGCAGCCGCGAATCCACCTCGGCGCGCAGCACCTGGGTGTTGATGAAAAAGCCGATCAGGCCCTGGGTTTCCAGACGCGGACGGTTGGCGTTCGGCACGCCGATGCGGATGTCACGCTGACCGCTGTAGCGATGCAGCAAGGCCTGGAACGCGGCGAGCAGCAACATGAAGGAGGTCGAATCGTGGGCCTGGGCGGTCTGGCGAATCCCATCGCTGAGGGCCGCACCCAGTCGCAGGGTATGGCGGGCGGCGCTGTGCAGTTGTTGGGCGGAGCGGGGATGATCGGTGGCCAGGCTCAGGGTCGGATGCTCATCGCCCAAACGGGCTTTCCAGTAGGCCAGTTGCCGCTCGCCCTCCCCTTGCGCCAGCCATTGGCGCTGCCAGCTGGCGTAATCGGCGTACTGCGTCGGCAATGGCGCCAGCAGCGCTTGCTGGCCCTGGGAGGCCGCCGCATACAGGCGCGAAAACTCGTCGATCAGCACATTCAGCGACCAGCCGTCCGCAATGATGTGGTGCATCGTCACCAACAACTGATGGTCTTCGTCGTCGAAGCGAACCAGCGTCACCCACAACAGCGGGCCTTTCTCCAGATCGAACTGGGTACGCGCCTCGTCCTCACGGATTTGCAGTGCACGGGCCTCACGCTCGGCAGCCGGCAGATCGCTGATGTCGATCATTTGCAGGTTGAACTCGGCACCCGCAGTGACCTGCTGCAGGGCCACGCCATCACGCTCGAAGAAGCGTGTGCGCAGGGATTCGTGGCGCTCGATCAACTGCTGGAAACTGGTGCGCAATGCGTCCTCGTCCAGCTCGCCACGCAAGCGCAAGGCACCCGGAATGTTGTAGGCGCTGCTGTGGGGGTCGAGTTGCCAGGTGATCCACAAACGGTTTTGTGCCAGCGATTGCGGCATCGGTTGCTGGCGCGACAGCGCCGTGATCGCGCCCTGGGCCAGGCCACCGTCCTGTTGCCGGCGGGCCACGGCATCGGCGAAGGCGCCGAGGGTCGGGGCTTCGAACAGCAGGCGCAGGTTCAACTCCAGCCCCAGCGCCTCACGCAGACGCGCCACCACTTGCGTCGCTGCAATGGAGTTGCCGCCGAGCAGGAAGAAATGATCGTCGGCGCCCACTTGCCCGACCTGCAATTGCTCGCACCAGATCCGACCGATCAGGCTTTGCAGCTCAGAGCCCGACTCGACCTGGCTTGCACTTTCGACGCTGGCCGACGGGAACACCGCGTAGCTGTCGAGGCTGCCGTCCACCAGTCGACTGCGGCACGCCGAGCGTTGCAGTTTGCCGCTGGACGTCTTGGGCAGCGCGCCCGGATTGAGCAGCACCACCATGCTCGGTGCTTCCTGATACGCCTCGGCGACGGCCTGGCGAATGGCTTTGATCAGGGCCTCGGGCGGCAGGATTTTCTGCACGCTGCGGCTGATTTCGGCGGCGATGCCGATGCCCTCCTGACCACCGACCGTGACAGCAAAGGCGGCAACGCGGCCCTTGCGTACCACTTCCACTTCGCGCTCGACGGTCTGTTCGATGTCCTGCGGGTACAGGTTGTGCCCGCGCACGATCAGCATGTCCTTCAGGCGGCCGGTGATGAACAGCTCGCCGTTGCGCACGAAACCCAGGTCACCGGTTCGCAGCCAGGTCTGGCCGGCGTGCCGCACAAACGTCCTGGCGGACGCCTCAGGGTTGCGCCAATAACCGAGGGCGATGCTCGGCCCGCTGGCCCAAACTTCGCCGACGGTGTTGTCGGCCTGTTCGCTGAGCGAGACCGGGTCGACGATCAGCACGGCGTGAGCCGGCTGGCTGATGCCACAACTCATGATCGGGCTGCCCTCGCCCGCTTCCACCCGGTTCTGCGCCAGGGCCTGATCGTCCACCCGCAGGTTGCCGATGCCTTCGCCACGTGCTGTGCCGGCCACAAACAAGGTGGCTTCGGCCAGACCGTAAGAGGCCATGAAACTGTCCGCAGTGAAACCGCAGGTCGCGAACTTCTCGGCAAAGCGTTCCAGGGTGTCGAGGCGAATCGGTTCGGAACCGGAATACGCCACGCGCCAGCCACTCAGGTCAAGCCGTTGCAGGGCCGACTCGCTGACCCGCTCGCTGCACAGGCGATAAGCAAAATCCGGCCCGCCGCTGATGGTGCCGCCGTATTCGCTGATCGCTTCCAGCCAGCGCAACGGCCGGCCGAGGAAGTACGCCGGCGACATCAACACGCAAGGCACGCCGCTGAAAATCGGCTGCAGCAAGCCGCCGATCAGGCCCATGTCGTGATACAGCGGCAGCCAGCTGACGATTACATCGTCGGGGTTGAGGTCGATGCCGAAGCCGTGACGAATCAGCAATTCGTTGGCGACCAGATTGCCGTGGCTGACCTGCACGCCCTTGGGCAGCGCGGTGGAGCCGGAGGTGTATTGCAGGAAGGCGATGTGATCGTCCTGCAAATCCGCCGCGACCCAGCGTTCGGCCAGTGCGCCGTCGAGGGTGTCGACACACAGCAACGGCGGCGCCCCTTCGATTGACTGCAATGCATCGCGCAGCCCGGCACTGGTCAGCAGCAGGCGCGGTTGGGCATCGCTGATGATCGACAGCAGGCGTTCCTGGTGATGACGGCGCGTCGACTCCGGCGGGTAGGCCGGCACCGCGATCACCCCGGCGTACAGGCAACCGAAGAACGCCGCGACGTAATCCGGGCCGCTGGGGAACAACAGCACGGCGCGGTCGCCAACATCCGCTTGAGCCTGCAAGGCGCCGGCAATCATCCGCGCCCGCTGATCCAGTTCGCGATAATTGAGCACCACAGCCTGTTCCTGGGTCTCGGCAAGAAAACGCAGCGCCACCCGATCCGGCGTCAGGGCCGCGCGACGCTGAAGGGCTTGGACCATTGTGCTGGGGAGTTCGAATGCGTCGGTCATGAGGTTTCCTGCCTGAATTCGGCTTGGTAGGAGCGAGCCTGCTCGCGAAAATCCGGAGAACACCGCGGGGTGTCAGGCGCCCATCGTCATCGTTGACGACCATCGCGAGCGAGCTCGCTCCTACGGGGTGATGAGGGTTGCGCTGTGCAATTCACCAATGAGAACGGATGACGTCTTGAAATAATTAGTCGCCAGGTTGCAGCGCCAGGCGGGCTGAGGGGGCGTCAATGTGTCGCAGTTCGCACTCTGCCCTATTGCCGCGCATCAATTCCTTTTCTCATTTGACAATAATTATCATTAAGCCTAATTTGTCGCTCGATTGTGCAGGACGGCCCCCCGGTTTATCCCCGTCCCACTAACCTTTTGCAGCAAGGTGATTTCCATGATGGAACCAGTATCCACAAGCAGGTGCGATACACCGCTACTTCAGGCATTCGTCGATAATCGACTGATTCTGGTGAAGATCGCAGCCCGTATTACCGGTTGCCGCTCACGTGCCGAAGATGTTGTGCAGGACGCGTTCTTCCGGTTGCAATCGGCCCCGCCCATCACCAGTTCGATCAAGGCCCAGCTCAGCTACCTGTTCCAGATCGTGCGCAACCTGGCGATCGACCACTACCGCAAGCAGGCGCTGGAGCAGAAGTATTCCGGCCCTGAAGAGGAAGGGCTGAATGTGGTGATCCAGGGTGCGTCACCGGAAACCTCGCACATCAATTTCTCGACGCTGGAGCACATTGCCGATGCGTTGACCGAATTGCCGAGCCGCACCCGCTACGCCTTCGAGATGTATCGCCTGCACGGCGTACCGCAAAAAGACATCGCCAAGGAACTCGGCGTCTCGCCGACCCTGGTGAACTTCATGATTCGCGATGCGCTGGTGCACTGCCGCAAGGTGTCGGGGAATCGTGGCGATATAGCCGCTCGCCACTAAGATCTGAAATCTGCGTCGCTCCCTTCGCGAGCAAGCCCGCTCCCACAGATTCAGCACACACCCTGTAGGAGCGAGCTTGCTCGCGATAGCGGACTCAAGGTCTATACAGAGCTTGAGCCGTACCTATCAAGCCAGTGCGCACCGATCGAAAAACCGCTCACGCCCCAACACCATCAAGGCCGCGCGCTTGTGCGGGAAGTCGAATTCCTTCTCGCAGTGAAAGCACTGGTTGTGCATGTACCCGATCATCTTCGCGTTATCGGCACGCGGCTCGGCCACTACGCGCTGCGTGCGCGGATCATCGAGAAACAGATAATGCACCAGCGCCGATAACCAGCTCGCCACCTTGTGCGGCCCGCGATGGCTTTCCTCACCCACCAGCATGTGAATGCCACGGTCGTAATCGCCGGCATCATAGAAGGGTGCGATGCGATCCTCCTTGGCCCAGTAGGCTTCGAAGTAAGCGAACGGCTGATCGTCGAAACACCCGATCAGCGTCAGGGTGTGCGGATCGGCCTCGAGTTTGCTCAGGTATTGGCGATGCTGCTCGAGGCTGCCCTCCTCCTGCCAGAAGCTGGCGACGCGCGGACTGTTCTGCCAACGATTGAAACGCGCCAGGTCTTGCTCGATTTCCAGGGTACGCAGGGAAACCCAGGCGCCCAGCCGCGCATCGAATCGTCGATACACCTCACCACGGGGTTTCACCGCTCGCAGCGGGTGACGCTTGCCGCCGGTGATGACCATTTGCTGTGGGTAGCTGCCGGCCAGGGAATGCCCCAGCCATGGCTGCGGCAACTGCCAGAACAAGGTGCGCTCGCAGCAATACTGGCCGTTGACTGGAGTCGGAATCAGCAAACCACTGAGCACAGCTTCGTGCGGCACCTCTTGCAGTTGCCAGACCAGGCGCTGACAGTCGGGGTCGCGAGCGAACAGCCAGTAACAGGCCGCCCATATCGCGTGCCCTTCGGGGTGGCTGAAGTGCTCCAGCAATTGCACGTGCAACTCGGGGTCTGGATTGAGCCGCAGGGTGAGCAAGGGCTGCCCTTCCAGGCTGAGGCTCAGGCGGCCTTGCGTTTCATCAGCGGCAAGACGACTGCCGGTCGGCAGGCACAGGGCAATCAGGTCATTCAGATTGGACATGGGGCGGGCTCAAGATAATCGTCGACAGTTCAACGAGGTGACGTCAGCCACGGCGGGAAATTTAGGAAAAGAACGTCAATTGAGGACGTGAGGTAGCGGTTCGTTGTGCGGCACCGGCACCACCGCAATCTTGTACGGATCGAAAATCCTCAACATCTGGCCACTGTCGCGCAAGCCCTGCAACAACTTGCCAAAGGCTTCGCCGCTGATGGGGGCCGCCGGGCGCAGGATGGCGTAATGGTGATAGACCTGATCGATGCGATCGGACGCCAACAACTCCTTGGCGACATTCGGGTTGCGCAGATAATAGTCGTTCAGATAAGAGCGCGTGACCAGGGCGATGTCGGCGCGACCGCGTAACACCATCAACAGATTGCTGTCATGGGAATAGGTCAGCGTGGCGTTGTAGTTTTTCGCCAGGTACTGGGGCTCGGCATTGAAGTTGGCGAACTCGTAGTGATAGCCGCTGAAGAGTGCCAGGCGCTTGCCGCTCAGGTCGGCAAAATAGCTTTGCTGCCGATCGGGCAGGCGTTGCGCGACAAAAATCTCGGCGTCTTCCAGCCCCATGTCGACGGCGGTATGGGGAATGTCTTCCCAACCCCAGGCCGGATTTTCGAAGATGGCCATGTCGACCCGACCCTGCTTCAAGTCACCGAAACGCCGCGGAATGGACGTGGGCACCAGGACAAACTGATAGTCACTTTGCGCGGCGTTCAGGGCCTCGACCAGCTGCGGCAGCAACCCGGTATCGGCCCCGGATTCCGGGCGCACGGTGTAGGGCGGAAAATGCGCCGCACCAATGCGCACCAGTTGCGCAGCCTGGGATGGCAGCATTGTTGACACCGCAAGCGTCGCGAGCAAAAGCCGCGAAGCTGTCCGAATTGGCGACCCCCTCAAAACAAGCTCACTCCCCAATAAAACGGTATCAATGACTTCAAGCTAGGCGTTTTCGTCAAGTTAGCCAGTTTAACGCTGGCCAACACAAGTTTATTGCCGGTCTTCCAGCACCAGAATCAACGCTTCATCGGCCAATTGATCAAGGCTCATGCTACCGCCTGCGCGAAACCAGGTGGTGGTCCAGGACAATGCGCCGGTCAGGAAGCGGCGGGTAATGAACACATCGCCGCGGATAAACCCGGCGCTCTTGGCTTCGCCCAGTACGTGCAGCCAGATGTCTTCATAGATTTCGCGCAGTGCCAGGACCTTGGCCTGGCCCTCTTCGGACAGCGAGCGCCATTCGTAGACCAGCACGGCCATGGCCTCGCCGCTGCCGCCCATGATCGACTGCAATTCACAGCGGATCAGCGCCAGCACCCGTTCGCGCACATTGCCGGCCTCGGCGATGGCCGCACGCATCAACGCGGTGTTATAGCGGATGGTTTCCTCCATCACGGCGCGCAGGATTTCGTCCTTGCTTTTGAAGTGATGGAAAATACTCCCGGACTGAATGCCCACGGCACCCGCCAGATCGCGCACGGTGGTGCGCTCGTAGCCTTTATTGCGGAACAGGTGGGCCGCCACTTGCAGCAGCTTGCCACGGGCGCTGTCCGGGTCGGTCAATTGGCCGTCGTCCACCAATTCACGCATGACCCTCAGGGCTTTTTGCTCGTCCACCCGTTCTCTCCTACAGTCGATCAATCAATAACGCCGATCACCCCGAAAACAACGGGGTTGCGCGGGCAATTTAAGCTCATGGATGCAACCAAGCAAGCGCTTGGCAGAAGATAACCCAGTCATTTACAAACCAAGCGCTTGCTTGGTAATGTCAACTCACTTGAGTTGGAGGTGCCTATGGAACGGACTGCGCCAAAATCAATTCGCATCGGTTGCGCCAGCGCCTTCTGGGGCGATACCTCGACCGCTGCCGCGCAACTGGTGGAACACGGGCATCTGGACTATCTGGTCTTCGACTACCTGGCCGAGATCACCCTGTCGATCATGGCCGGCGCACGGATGAAAGATCCCCAGGCCGGGTATGCGGGTGACTTCATCGAAGTGCTCGCGCCCTTGCTGCCGCAGCTCGCGCAGCACAACATCCGGGTCATCAGCAATGCCGGCGGGGTCAATCCCCAAGCCTGCGCCGCCGCCCTGCAAGCGGCCTGTGACAAGGCCGGGATGGCGTTGAAAATCGCCGTGCTGCTGGGTGATGACTTGCAACCGCAATTCAAACAGCTGGCCAGCCAAGGCATTCATGAAATGTTCAGCGGTGCGCCCCTGCCATCGAGGTGCGTCTCGACCAATGCCTACCTCGGCGCACCCGGCATCGTCGAAGCCCTGCGTCTGGGCGCGGACATCGTGATCACCGGGCGCGTGGTCGACAGTGCGGTGGTCAGCGCTGCGCTGGTGCATGAGTTCGGCTGGTCGTGGCACGACTACGACAAACTCGCCCAGGCGGCATTGGCCGGGCACATCATCGAATGCGGCGCCCAGTGCACGGGCGGCAACTTCACCGATTGGCGCGACGTGCCCGACTACGAACACATCGGTTTTCCCATCGTTGAAGTCAGCGCCGACAGCCAGTTCATCGTCAGCAAACCGCAAGGTACCGGCGGGCTGGTCACGCCACTGACGGTGGGTGAACAGATGCTGTACGAAATCGGTGACCCGCGTGCGTATCTGCTGCCCGACGTGGTGTGCGACTTCACTCAGGTCAAACTGCTGCAGCAAGGCAAGAACGCGGTGCAGGTGCACGGCGCCAAAGGCCTGCCGCCGACGGCTCAATACAAGGTCAGCGCCACGTACCCCGACGGTTTTCGCTGCACCGCCAGTTGCCTGATTGCCGGCATCGATGCCGTCGATAAGGCGCGGCGAGTCAGCGCGGCGATCATCAACAAGACCTCGGAAATGTTCAGCCAGCGCGGCTGGGCGCCGTACAGCGAGGTGAATATCGAGTTGCTGGGCAGCGAGGCCATCTACGGCCCCCACGGCCAGCGGCAGGACAGCCGCGAAGTGGTGATCAAACTCGCCGTGCGCCATCCGGACAAGCAGGCCTTGATTGTGTTCTCCCGGGAGATTGCCCAGGCCGCCACCGGCATGGCGCCAGGGCTGACCGGCATTGTCGGTGGTCGGCCGACGGTGTATCCGCTGATCCGACTGTTCTCGTTCCTCATCGACAAAACCGCCTGCACGCTGGACATCGATTTCATGGGCCGGCGCCACCCCTGTGCCCTGCCCGCCCTCGATACGCTCGACCCGCTGGACCTGCCGGCCCCGTTCGCTGCACCAAAGCCGACCGGCCAGGCCGACGCCAGCGTGGCCCTGGTCAAGCTGGCGGTCGCCCGCTCCGGCGACAAAGGCAACCACAGCAACATCGGCGTCATGGCCCGCGATCCCGAATTCCTGCCATGGATCGCCGAAGCCCTGACCCCGGAAGTGATCGTCGACTGGATGGGCCACGTCCTCGATCCCATCCACGGGCGGGTCGAACGCTGGTACTTGCCCGCCAGCCACAGCCTGAATTTCCTGCTGGAAAACGCCCTCGGCGGCGGCGGTGTCGCCAGCCTGCGCATCGACCCCCAGGGCAAAGCCTTCGCCCAGCAACTGCTGGAAATCCAGATCCCGGTGCCGCAGCGCATCGCCGACCAGTTCAACTAGAGGATTGTCGCCATGGCCTACGATTCGATTTTCAAAGCCGATTTGTTTGCCGGCCAAAACATCATCGTCACCGGTGGCGGCAGCGGCATCGGCCGCTGCACCGCCCACGAACTGGCGGCCCTCGGCGCCCATGTGCTGCTGGTCGGGCGCAAGGCCGACAAGCTCAAAACCGTTGCAGCGGAAATCGCCGAAGACGGCGGCAAGGCCGACTGGGCCGTTTGCGATATCCGTGAGGAAGAAGCGGTGACGCATCTGGTCAGCGAACTGATTCGCAAGCACGGTCCGATCCATGGCCTGGTCAACAATGCCGGCGGGCAGTACCCGTCGCCCTTGGCCTCGATCAATCAGAAGGGTTTCGAAACCGTGATGCGCACCAATCTGGTGGGCGGCTTCCTGATGGCCCGGGAAGTGTTCAACCAGTCCATGAGCCAGCACGGTGGCGCCATCGTCAACATGCTCGCCGACATGTGGGGCGGCATGCCCGGCATGGGCCACTCCGGCGCGGCACGTTCGGGCATGGACAACCTGACCAAGACCGCCGCGTACGAATGGGGTCATGCCGGCGTGCGGGTCAACGCCGTGGCGCCGGGCTGGGTTGCCTCCAGCGGCATGGACACCTACGAAGGCGCCTTCAAGGCCGTGATCCCGACGTTGCGCGAACACGTACCGCTCAAGCGCATCGGCACCGAATCGGAAGTCAGCGCGGCGATCGTTTTCCTGCTCAGCCCGGCTGCGGCGTTCGTCAGCGGCAGCACCCTGCGCATCGATGGCGCCGCCAGCCTCGGCGGGCGCGCCTGGCCGATCCACAAGGCGACCAACAGCGAGTCGTACAACGGTTTCCACCGCGCCTACATACCCGACGTGTTGAAGGACAAGGAATAACCCATGCCGGTGATTCAGTCGCAACTCGATCCCCACAGCGAGCCGTTCGCCCAGAACCGCAAGGCAATGCTGAGCGCCATCGAACAAGTCCGCGTGCTCGAACAGAACCTGCTGGACAAGGCCGCCGAAGCCAAACCCAGGTTTGAAAAACGCGGTCAGTTATTGCCCCGCGAGCGCCTCAATCTGCTGCTGGATCCCGGCGCGCCGTTTCTCGAACTGGCGAGCCTGGCCGGCTACAAGCTGCACGACGACAAGGACGGCAGCTCTGCCGGTGGCGGCCTGATTGCCGGTATCGGCTATGTGTCTGGCGTGCGCGTGCTGGTGGTGGCGAACAACAGCGCAATCAGGGGCGGGACCATCTCCCCCAGCGGCTTGAAGAAATCCCTGCGCCTGCAACAGATCGCCATGGAAAACAAACTGCCGGTGATCACCCTCGCCGAAAGCGGCGGCGCCAACCTCAATTACGCGGCGGAGATTTTCGTCGAAGGCGCGCGCAGCTTTGCCAATCAGGCGCGGATGTCGGCCATGGGTTTGCCGCAGGTGACTGTGGTGCACGGCTCGGCCACGGCGGGCGGTGCCTATCAGCCGGGTTTGTCGGACTACGTGGTGGTGGTGCGCGGCAAGGCCAAGCTGTTTCTCGCCGGGCCGCCCCTGCTCAAGGCCGCCACCGGCGAAGTCGCGACCGATGAAGAACTGGGTGGCGCCGAGATGCACGCACAAACTGCCGGTACCGCCGAATACCTGGCTGAAAACGATGCCGACGGTGTGCGTCAGGTACGCGAGATTGTCAGCCTGCTGCCGTGGAACGAGCAGCTGCCACCACTCCCCGATCGACGCTGGGAGGAGCCGCTGTACCCCATCGACGAACTGCTCGGCCTGATCCCGGATGACCCGAAAAAGCCCTACGACGTACGCGAAATCATCGCCAGGATTGCCGACGCTTCGAACTTTCTCGAGTTCAAGGGCGAGTTCGATCAGCAGACCGTCTGCGGTCACCTGAAAGTTCAGGGACGCGCCTGTGGCTTCATCGGCAACAACGGCCCGATCACGCCCAAGGGTGCGAGCAAGGCCGCGCAGTTCATCCAGCTGTGCGACCAGAGCCAGACGCCGTTGCTGTTTTTCCACAACACCACCGGGTTCATGGTCGGCACCGAATCCGAACAGCAGGGCGTGATCAAACACGGCGCGAAAATGATTCAAGCGGTGGCCAACGCCCGGGTGCCGAAGCTGACCATAGTCGTCGGCGGCTCCTACGGTGCCGGCAACTATGCAATGTGCGGACGCGGTCTCGACCCGCGCTTCATCTTCGCCTGGCCCAACAGCCGCACCGCCGTGATGGGCGGCGCACAAGCGGGCAAGGTGCTGCGCATCGTCACCGAGGCCAAACAGGCCAAGGACGGCCTGGTGCCCGATCCGAAAATGCTCGACATGCTCGAACAGGTCACCGCGCAGAAACTCGACAGCCAGTCCACGGCGCTCTACGGCAGCGCCAATCTGTGGGACGACGGTTTGATCGACCCGCGTGATACCCGGACCTTGCTCGGTTACTTGCTGGATATCTGTCACGAGGCCGAGGTGCGGCCATTGCAAGCCAACAGTTTTGGCGTAGCCCGGCTCTAGGCCGGCTCAAGGAGAACAATAAAAATGATCTTCACCCAGGAACACGAAGCACTGCGCCGCACCGTACGCCAATTCGTCGAGCACGAGATCAACCCGCACGTCGAGGAATGGGAAAAGGCCGGGCGCTTCCCCATCCACGACATCTTCCGCAAGGCCGGCGATCTCGGCTTGCTGGGGATATCCAAGCCGGAAAAATTCGGCGGCATGGGGCTCGACTACAGCTATTCGATCGTCGCCGCCGAAGAATTCGGCACCATTCATTGCGGCGGCATCCCGATGTCCATCGGCGTGCAGACCGACATGTGCACGCCGGCACTGGCCCGTTTCGGCTCCGATGAGCTGCGCGAGGAATTCCTGCGCCCGGCCATCAGCGGCGAGCAGGTCGGTTGCATCGGTGTTTCCGAAGTCGGTGCCGGCTCTGACGTCGCCGGGTTGAAAACCACCGCACGCAAGGACGGCGACGACTACGTGATCAACGGCAGCAAGATGTGGATCACCAACTCGCCGAGCGCCGACTTCATCTGCCTGCTGGCCAATACGTCGGACGACAAGCCGCACATCAACAAGTCGCTGATCATGGTGCCGATGAAGACTCCGGGCATCAGCTTGAGCTCGCACCTGGACAAGCTCGGCATGCGCAGTTCGGAAACCGCCCAGGTGTTTTTCGATAACGTGCGCGTACCGCAGCGCAACCGCATCGGTCATGAAGGCGCGGGGTTCATGATGCAGATGCTGCAGTTCCAGGAGGAGCGCCTGTTCGGCGCGGCCAACATGATCAAAGGCCTGGAATATTGCGTCGACAGCACCATCGAATACTGCAAGGAGCGCAAAACCTTCGGTAATGCGCTGATCGACAATCAGGTCATCCACTTCCGTCTCGCGGAGCTGCAAACCGAAATCGAATGCCTGCGGGCGCTGGTCTATCAGGCCACCGAGCAATACGTCAAAGGCCAGGACGTCACGCGCCTGGCCTCGATGGCCAAGCTCAAGGCCGGGCGGCTGGGCCGCGAAGTCAGCGACAGCTGCCTGCAATATTGGGGTGGCATGGGCTTCATGTGGGACAACCCGGTGGCCCGTGCTTACCGCGATGTGCGGCTGGTGTCGATTGGCGGCGGCGCCGACGAAATCATGTTGGGGATCATCTGCAAATTGATGGGCATCCTGCCGGGGAAAAAGAAATGAACAACCTGCCGGTTTGCCAGACCTTGCTGCTGGAACTGCACAACGGCGTGTTGCACGTCACCCTCAACCGCCCGGAATGCCGCAATGCGATGAGCTTGCAAATGGTCGCCGAGTTGCGCGCGGTGCTGGCGGCGGTACGCGATAAACCAGGGGTTCGCGCGCTGGTGATCGGTGGCGTCGGCGGGCACTTCTGTGCTGGCGGCGACATCAAGGACATGGCCAACGCCCGCGCTCAGGGCCCCACTGCGCACCGGGACCTGAACCGGGTGTTCGGCGCGTTGCTGCAAGAGGTGCAACACGCACCGCAAGTGGTGATCACGGTGCTGCAAGGCGCGGTACTCGGCGGTGGTCTCGGCCTGGCCTGCGTCAGCGATATCGCCCTGGCTGATCACCAGGCGCAATTCGGCCTGCCGGAAACCAGCCTGGGTCTGCTGCCGGCGCAGATCGCGCCATTCGTGGTCCAGCGCATCGGCCTGACCGAGACCCGGCGACTGGCCCTGACCGCGGCCCGGTTTGATGGCAACCAAGCACGGCGCATGGGGCTGGTGCATTTTGTCGAGCATGATCCGCAAGCCCTGGCCGAGCGTCTCGATGAGGTGTTGGCCCATGTCTTGTGTTGTGCGCCAGGGGCGAATGCGGCTACCAAGAAACTCTTGCTGGCCAGTGCCGGACAACCGTCGGATGCCCTGCTGGATCAGGCTGCCGAATGGTTCAGCGAAGCGGTGACCGGAGCAGAAGGCGTCGAGGGAACGATGGCCTTCGTGCAAAAACGCAAACCGGGTTGGGCCTCCTGAAAAGCTTCGCTGGCAAGCCAGCTCCCACACTGGAATGCATTTCAAATGTGGGAGCGGGCTTGCTCGCGAAGAGGCCCGAACAAACACCGCACAACCTGAGAGACACCTCCCATGCCCGGACTCAAGAAAATCCTCATCGCCAACCGCGGTGAAATCGCCTGCCGCATCCAGCGCACGGCCCAGGCGCTGGGCTATCGCACGGTCGCCGTGTTCAGCGATGCCGACGCCGATGCCTTGCACGTGCAGATGGCCGACGAGGCAGTCAACATCGGTCCGGCCGCGGTGCAACAGTCTTATTTGAACATCCCGGCCATCCTCGACGCCGCCCGGCGCACGGGCGCGGATGCGGTCCATCCGGGCTACGGTTTCCTCTCGGAAAACGCCGGGTTTGCCCGCGCCTGCCAGGATGCCGGCATCACCTTCATCGGCCCCAGCCCCGAGGCCATCGAACTGATGGGCAGCAAGCGCCTGTCGAAGATCGCCATGATCGAAGCCGGTGTGCCCTGCATTAAAGGCTATCAAGGCGCCGAACAGGACGACGCCACCCTGAGCCGCGAAGCCGCGCGCATCGGCTATCCGTTGATGATCAAGGCCAGCGCTGGCGGCGGTGGACGCGGCATGCGCCTGGTGCACGAAGCCGGCAACCTGCTGGAACAGATTCGCACGGCGCGCTCCGAGGCCCTGAACGGATTTGGCAGCGACGAACTGATTCTCGAACAGGCATTGATCGAACCCCGTCATGTCGAGATTCAGCTGTTCGGTGACCGGCATGGCAACCTGATTTACCTCGGCGAGCGCGATTGTTCGGTGCAGCGCCGGCACCAGAAAGTCATCGAGGAAGCCCCCTGCCCGGTGATGACGACTGAACTGCGGCAGGCCATGGGCGAAGCAGCGCTCAAGGCCGGCCGGGCAGTACATTACGTCGGCGCGGGCACCGTGGAGTTTCTGCTGGATGCCCGCGAGCAGTTCTATTTCCTGGAGATGAACACCCGACTGCAAGTCGAGCACCCGGTGACCGAATTGATCACCGGGCTGGACCTGGTGGCCTGGCAACTGAACATCGCCGAAGGGCAACCACTGCCCTTGCGCCAGGAACAGGTGCAACTCACGGGCCACGCCATGGAAGTGCGCCTGTATGCCGAAGACCCGACCCAGGGTTTCCTGCCGCAAACCGGTCGCGTCGTTGCCTGGGAACCGGGAATGCAGGAGGGCGTGCGGATCGACCACGGCCTGATCGAAGGTCAGCTCATCAGTCCCTTCTACGACCCGATGCTCGGCAAGCTCATCGCCCACGGCGCCACCCGCGAGGAGGCCCGGCGCAAATTGCTGCGAGCGGTACAAGACAGCGTGCTGCTGGGGGTGCAAAGCAATCAGCGTTTGCTCGCCAGCCTGCTGGAGCACCCGCAGTTCGCCAGCGGTGACTTCAGTACCGGGTTCATCGCCCAGCACTTTGCCGACCCTGCCTGTCTGCAGTCTCATGCCCCGGACGCACAACACCTGGCCATCGCAACCGCCCTCTTCTACCAGGCGTCGGCACAGGCTCATCCCGCCCCGCTGGGCGGTTGGCGCAACAATGCCAGCGTGCCCCTGCACTATCGCATCGGCCTTGAGGATCAGGACTGGGTGGTGACGTTGCAGGCAATCCCGGGTGAACCATTGCGCATTCAGGTCGCCGAACGCTGCCTCGAGCTGAAGGTCCTCCACTGCGACGGACGCTGGGCCACCCTCGAAATCGATGGCATCCGCCAGCGCCACGCCTATCGCCTGGAGACAGGCCAACTCTGGTTGTTCAGCCGGCCGGGCAGCCTGCAGTTTGCCGATCGCACTCAGGCACAGGTTTCCAGCCGGGCCAGTGTCAGTTGCGGCACCCTCAAGGCCCCGATGGACGGTGCGATTGTCGACGTCCTGGTCAATGAGGGCAGCCCGGTCACCAAGGGTCAGCTGCTAGTGGTACTGGAAGCGATGAAAATGGAGCACCCCTTGAAATCAGGTATCGACGGTGTCCTGAAACGCTTGCAGGTCAAAGTCGGGGATCAGGTGAAAAACCGGCAGATACTGTTGGAGGTCGAATAAGGCGCTAGGCGGAACCGCCGGGTTTGGCTACGCTCAAACCCTACAGGACGCGGATACCAGGAACCCTGCAATGCCTCATTGGCTGGTCATTGATCTGGAGGCCACCACCGATGAGGGTGGATGGCCCGTAACGGATATGGAAATCATTGAAATCGGCGCCACCCTGGTGGACCGCAAGGGACGCGAACTGGACCAGTTCCAGCGCTTCGTCCGCCCCTTGCGGCGGCCGTTGCTGACGCCGTTTTGCCGCGAGCTGACGCACATCACCCAAGCCAACATCGATGCGGCGCAACCGCTGGGCGAAGTCTGGCCGGCATTTGAACGCTGGCTCGGCCATCACCACACGCGACTTGAAGGCTGGGTCAGCTGGGGCGACTACGATCGCAAACAGCTGCTTCAGGAATGGCAGCGGCTGGGGCTCGCCAGTGTGCTGGCCAACGTGCCCCATATGAACCTCAAACAGCGCTTTGCCAAGGCCAGGCGCCTGGAACGCCCGCTGGGGCTCAACGGCGCCCTGCAACTGGCCGGACTGCAGTTCACCGGCCAGCAACACCGGGCGCTGGAAGATGCGCGCAATACCGCACGCCTGCTGCCACTGGTTCTTCCGCTTTAGACAGGTGACGACACTCAGGGCCTTGTGCATACTGGCCGGCCCTTTTTAGCCCTTTTCGAGGAATCGCCCATGTTTAAAGTCAACGAGTACTTCGACGGCACCGTCAAGTCGATCGCCTTTGGCACCGCAGAAGGTCCAGCGACCATCGGCGTCATGGCTCCGGGCGAATACGAATTCGGCACCAGCCAGCGTGAAATCATGCACGTGGTCAGCGGCGCATTGACCGTCAAACTGCCAGACAGCAACGACTGGGAAACCTTCGCCGCCGGCAGCCAGTTCAACGTGCCGGCCAACAGCAAGTTTCAGTTGAAAGTGGCCGTCGACACCGCTTACCTGTGTGAATACCGCGGCTAAACCCGCAGGCTTTGCCGAAATAAAGGTCAGCGCAATAAAAATGCCCGTGTTTTTCGACACGGGCATTTTTTTGCTCTGCGCAAAATTATTCGAGGATCTCCACCGGCATGCCGACCTCGAGTCGACCGTTGCCGTCGTTCACCAGGTTCTGGCCAAACATCGCGCCGTCCGCCTGCGAACGGTATTTCTGCAAGGTTGCCAGGGGTTCGCGGTCGTCGCTGCGCTCGCCGGTTTGCGGGTCGATGGTGGTCAGGATGCAACGTGAGCAGGACTTGACCACGCGGAACTCGACATCGCCGATGCGGATACGCTTCCAGCCGTCCTCGGCGAAGGCTTCACTGCCTTCGATCACCAGGTTGGGCCGGAAACGCAGCATCTCCAACGGACGTCCGACCCGTTTCGACAAGTCCTCGAGAGAGGCCTGGCCGATCAGCAACAGCGGATAGCCATCGGCGAACGCCACCTGGTCGTCATCCTTGCCGTAGCCCGCCTCCGTCATCCGCGCCCGATCCAGCGGCACTTGCACCAGACGTGTCGGTTTACCAATGAACTGGCTGACCCAGGCTCCGGCTGCATCGCCTGCATCGGGGACCCGCAAGGTATCGCGCCAGATCGTCACGCCACGCAGTTCTGCATCGAGGCCGGGCAAGGTTACGTCGATCGGCGAATGACCAGGCGCACTGAGGGTCAAGCCGCCTTCGGCATTCCACAACGCCGACAACTGGCTCATCTGCGCCACCGCACGCTGGGTCAGGAAACGACCGCTGGCTTCATCCACCAGCATCCAGCGGCGATCGCCGTCCAGACCCAGTTTATCGAGACCGATCTGTTGCAGCGTCTCGCCCTTGGCGGACTTCAACGGATAACGATACAGCGCGCTCAGACGCAACATGGCCAGCTCCCTGTCAGGCAAAACGCCACCCTATACGAGCTTGATGATCGAATCAAAGACTGACAACCAAACACCACAATCCTTGTGGGAGCGGGCTTGCTCGCGAAAGCGGTGTGACAGTTGGCACAGTCATCGACTGACACTCCCACTTCGCGAGCAAGCCCGCTCCCACAGTTGTGCAGACCCGCTCAGGCCGGTACTTCGTCAAGCATCAGGCGCTGGCGTACCACGTCGACGAGTTTGTCCGGCTGGAATTTGGAAAGGAAATTGTCGCAGCCGACCTTTTTCACCATTGAATCGTTGAAGCTGCCGGACAAAGAGGTGTGCAGCACCACGTACAAGCCACGCAGACGCGGATCGTTGCGAATTTCGGTGGTGAGGCGATAGCCATCCATTTCCGGCATTTCCGCATCGGTGAAGACCATCAGCAGTTTCTCGGTCATGTCCACGCCGGTGTCGGCCCACGCCTTGAGCATGTTCAAGGCCTTCAATCCGTCGCTGGCGATGTGCATCTTCACGCCCAGCTGTCCCAGGGTATCGCGCAATTGCGCCAGGGCCACGTTGGAGTCATCCACCAGCAGCACCTCACGGCCACGGGCGCGTTCCAGTACTGGATCTTCGAGCTTGTCACGGGAGACCTTGGCGTTGTACGGGACAATTTCGGCCAGGACCTTTTCGACGTCGATGATTTCCACCAGTTGATCATCGACCTTGCTGATGGCCGTCAGGTAGTGCTGGCGACCGGCACTGCTCGGTGGCGGCAGGATGGCTTCCCAGTTCATGTTGACGATCCGGTCCACGCCACCGACCAGGAAGGCCTGCACCGAACGGTTGTATTCGGTGACGATAATCGTGCTGCCAGGCCCCGGCACCAACGGACGCATGCCGATGGCCTGGGACAGGTCGATCACCGGCAGGGTCTGGCCGCGCAGATTGACCACGCCGCAGACAAAAGGATGGCGCTGCGGCATCAGCGTCAGCTTTGGCAACTGCAGGACTTCCTGTACTTTAAAGACGTTGATCGCGAACAATTGCCGTCCGGCGAGCCGGAACATGAGAATTTCCAGGCGATTCTCACCCACCAGTTGCGTGCGTTGGTCTACCGTGTCGAGAATGCCGGCCATCAATGACTCCTGGTCTTATTCGGATGAATTCACTTAGAGAAGGTTATCGGCTGTTTTCGCCGAAGCTTGACCCTCTCTAAAATGCCACGCACAGGCATTGATGTCACATTAACATCATGCTTTACTGGCGGCGTGATTACATCTGCTGCACTTCTGCGCCGCGACCCCGGTTCTTGCGAAAGGTTCCGCTGCGTAAGGGATTCCCCTATCAACAATCAGGTGCAACCTGATATTCGCAATATCCAATAGCCATTAATGTGACGCCATTCTCATTGCATGAACGGAGTCAGGCTTTTGTGTGCGATCGCAAGCCAGTGGCCAACCACCTTCTCGGTTTCCCAGCCTGTCTCCGGGCCAGCCGCCGTTCGTTCACCCGACGACTCGGCAATGCCGGGGTTCCGAACGCCCTCGTCGACACACACGCTATCCCCTCATTTGACATGACGTTGTGGAGATAAGTATGCCGAACGACCGTAAAGAGTGGGCCCAGCGGCTCCCGGAGTTTCTCGTCGAGGCTGAAACACTCCTGGCCAAGACCGAGGAATGCCTGAGCCATCTGCAGTTGATCAGCAATGACAAGGACGCTATCGACTGCATGCTGAGCACGCTGCTCAAGCTGGCCAACAAGGCCGATGCCCTGGCGTTGGCGGCCGTGTCTGAGTTTTCGCTGCATATTCATGGGTTACTGAACCACGCGCAGCACACCATGAGCCTGCACGACGAGGCGCTGAGCGCCCTGAAAGACTGTCTGACCCTGATTGCCTGGCAACTCGAACTCATCGACCAGACCACCGGGCAGCTCAGCCTCGACGACAGCGAGCAGGCCACCCTTATCGAAGCCTTTGCCTTCCAGGTCGGGCAAAGCCGGTTTCAGCCACCAGTCAACTCCAGACCGCTCACCCTCGTGCCCTATTCGGAACGACGGGCTTGAACTGATCCAACTATGCCGTATGGCGTGGTTTGGTTATCAGTACCGCACTGTTACTTGAGTGCGCATATGTCGCAAATGAATAATTCATAGCTATAAGCGACATTTTTAAAACAATCATTATTGTCCATCGACATTGCGCACCCGCCTTGATCAGGTATTGCCTGGTATCAACAGCAACTCCCCGGGGCTATCGGCATTTTGCCGCGGCAACAGCCAACTTGCCCCATTATGGAAGCATCTTCTAAACGACTGGATTCCTGACTTTTCGGACATGTATACGGACGCGACCAACGGTATCTTAAGTGCTACTATGCCGCCTGTTAGTTGACGCCAATTTATGGCTGTGTGATCGCAGTCGAACTCGTCGGCGCTCCACATAAAAAACAGGGGCCTGTCAGCCAGCATGACCGGTCAGCCCGCAGCGAACATCCATTGGCTCCATCCGCTATGTACGCCAGCCTCAAGTCAATCGCCAAGTGGCCGCCCTCCCGGGAAAATGCCCGCAGATTCACGCTGTTGCTATGCGCCTGCTCGACCCTCGGCAGTTTGCTGGTCCATGGATTGTCCATTCCGTTGCCCCTGTCATTGCTGGTGCTCAACATTGCAGCGCTGACCAGTGTTGCCGTGCAGTACTGCCTCTCACGCAAGTCGATCAAATTCCAGCCTCAGGAGCTGGCCGACCGGCTGTTGCAGGTCCAGGAAAACGAGCGTCACCGACTGAGCCGCGAACTGCATGACGACATCGGTCAATTGCTGACCGCCGCAAAGTTGCAAAGTGACTGGCTCAAACGCCGGATGCCCGAAGAGCTCCAGGGACAATGCACGGTCCTCTGCGACACGCTGGAAGAAACCCTGGCCAAAGTTCGTGACGTATCCGCCATTCTCAATCCCCGGCAGTTGACCAGCCTCGGGCTGGAAGCCAGTCTGCGGGCACACCTGCTCAAGACCCTGGCCAACACCCCGGTGCACTGGAGCCTGGAATGCCAGCAACGCCTGACCGGCATACCGGAGGAAATGGCCGTGGCGGCTTTTCGCATTACCCAGGAAGCGGTCACCAACATCCTGCGACATGCCCAGGCCAAAAACCTGCGGGTATGCCTGCAGCGCCAGACCCAAGGCCTGAGGTTGCAGATCAGCGATGATGGTCAGGGCTTCGCACCCGCCACAGACCCAGGTCGCGAAGGGCAACGCGGTATGGCCGGGATGTCGGAACGGATCGATCAACTGGGCGGCACGTTGACCGTTATCAGCGAGCCGGGCAAAGGCACGCAAATCGAAGCTCTATTTCCCTGGGCGCCCCGTGCGCTCGAACGGGCCAGTTCGAATAAGGTTATGCATTGACTTGTAATTTACTACTGGTGGATGACCACTCGCTGATCAGGGCTGGCGTGCGCGCCCTGGTAATGGACCTGCCCGGCTACGCCGTCATCGGTGAGGCCAATGACGGCTCGCAGTTGCTCGAAATGGTCGGGCATCTGTCCCCGGATATTGTCCTGCTGGATATTTCGATGCGCCAGACCGGCGGCCTCGAAGCCTTGCAACAGCTCAAGCGGGTGCGCCCGCAGAGCAAGGTCCTGATCCTGTCGATGCACACCGACCCGGCGCTCATCATGCAGGCCCTGGAGTCCGGCGCCCACGGCTACCTGCTCAAGGACACCACGGCGACCGAACTCGAACACGCGCTGGACGCCCTGCGCAACAACGAGCGCTATCTGAGCCCGGCCATTGCCCACACAGTGATCACTCAGGCCCTGACCCGAAATCAGAAGCACCAGGCCGAACCTGCCGACTCGCACAACCTGACGGCACGCCAGCTGGAAATCCTGCGGTTGATTGTTCGCGGCAAATCCACTCGAGAGATCGCCAACGGCCTGGGGCTGAGTGTCAAGACCGTCGAAACCCACCGCTCGCAGATCATGAAGCGTTTGCAGATCTACGATGTGGCCGGCCTGGTGCTGTTCGCCGTGCGTGAACACATCATCAGCCTTGATGACTAGCCACTTCACTGGCCCGTAGCAGCGGCGAATCCTCAGGCAGATGCACGAGCAACGCCGCTGGACGCACCGAAAAACGCAGGTTGTCTCCTTCCAGCGGTTCACCATCCAGGTTGATGTACAACCCTTCCGAAACCTTGATCTCGACCCAGGGCAGGCGCGCACGGATAAACATGTTGTCGATGCCAAAACCTTCGGTCAGCAGGTTTTTCAATGTACCGACCACCTCCTGCGGTGCCGGCAGGATACTGATGTCGAGCAAACCATCATCGACCAGGGCCTGTGGGCACAATTCCCGCCCACCACCGGCCTGCCGGCCGTTGCCGATACCCAGTGCCAGCAGATCGCCGCTCCAGTGGAAATCCGGTCCCTGCAACTCACCGTAGGCGGTATGCAGCTCATTGAAGCGTGACAGGCCGGTGAACAGGTACGCCGCACCGCCAAGGATTTTCTTCAAGTCCTCCGGGGTGTTCGCCGTGACATGGCTGCCAAACCCACCGGTCGCCATGTTCAGGAATATCTGCCCGTCGACCTCCCCCAGATCAATGGCGGTCGGCGCGGTATCCAGCAACGCCATCGCCTGATCAGGCTGCAGGGGTACGCCCGCCGCACGCGCAAAATCGTTGGCGGTGCCCAGCGGCAACAGTACCAGGCTGGCTTTTTGCGAGTGCTCCGCCATGGCCTCGGCGATATCTCGCAAGGTGCCATCGCCGCCACCGGCAATGATCTGTCGATAACCGGCCGCCAACGCTTCGCCCACCAGTCTCTGCGCATCACCGGCTTCCCAGGTCAATCGAACAACCAGCTCCCAGCCTTGCTCACGCCGGCTTTCGACGGCGGCGCGAACCGCCTCGTTGAGTGCCTGTTTGCCATGCAGAATCAACAGTGCCTTGCGATCGCTCATTGCTTCACTCCCCGGTTTGGATGGCATCTGGGAGATGTTGACCGCGCAGGCGCCGTTAAAGGTCGCCGGAAAACCAATTATTTCCAGTCAGGCAACTTTATTCCCCCAACGCAGGATTTTTCTTACAAAACATGAGGAATCTGCTCAATTGACCGGAAATCCGAATTGGTAGACCTTGGGGCTTGCGCAGGACACCACTGGGACGTGCCATGCAAGGCCAAACCCTGGATTACCGGCCAGCACAAAAGCCACGGGAGAAAATGATATGGAACCTCGCGTCACCGAGCTGGAAACACACCTCAAGCACATACGCAGGGACCTGGACGACATCCGCGGTGACGTCAAATCCATCAAGCACAGGCTCGCCTACTCCGCCTGCGGAACGGTCGTGATCCTCGGTCTCCTTGGCTGGATCGCCAATAGCCGTTTCGAGCAGGTCATTTCATTGTTCCTGGCACATTGAATGGCCATCAAGCAAAAACCCGGTTCAATCAACCGGGCTCTTGTTTGGCTAATCCGCCGAAGCGGTCAGCTCAGGACTTCGCTCAACGGAATGAAGAAAACGCTATCGCCCTGAACCAGCGTGCGACCTTCCAGGACTTCTACCAGTCCATCAGCCCAGGCAGCGCTGCGCAGTACGCCGGAGCTCTGGTTTTTGTAAATCGTCGCCCTGCCGTTTTCCAGCCGTCCACGCAAATACTCCCGCCGATTGCCAGGTTGTGGCCAGTCAAACCCTGCCGGCACCTGCACCTTCAGCGGCTCGACTTCCTTTACACCCTGACGACGCAGGAGATAGGGCCTGGTCAACAAGGCAAAGGTCACCAGGGTCGATGCCGGATTGCCCGGCAAGCCAATCACGGGTACACCGCGGAAATGCCCGAACGTCAGCGGTTTACCAGGCTTGATGGCGAGTTTCCACAGCGTCAATTCGCCCTCTTCGCGCAAGGCGATACCCAGAAAATCGGCTTCTCCCACCGATACGCCACCGGTCGAGAGGATCAGGTCGACATCCTTCAACTCACCCAATCGGGAACGAGTGGTTTGCAGATCGTCCGGAAGAATGCCCGCGTCGACGACCTCACAGCCCAGACGCTGCAACCAGCTGCACAACAACACCCGGTTACTGTTGTAGATCTGTCCCGGACCCAGTGGCTGGCCCGGCTCAATCAATTCGTCGCCGGTCGACAGCACCGCCACACGGACCTTGCGAACCACCTCCAGCCCGGCGCAGCCCAATGAGGCAGCCAATCCCTGCTCGATCGGCCCCAGCCGCGTGCCTGCCGGCAGAACCAGCTCGCCGACGGTCGTTTCCTGGCCTTGCGGACGAATGTTCTGGCCCTGGGTCAAGGCTTGCGTGAAAGACACTCGCTCATCCGCCTGGACCTCGGCGTTTTCCTGCATCTCGACGCAATCGGCACCCGCGGGAACTGGCGCTCCGGTGAAAATGCGCGCACAGGTGCCTGGCTGCAACGGATCGGGAGCCTGGCCGGCAAACACCTTCTGGCTGACCACCAACGGCTCTCCCGTCCAGTCAGCCAGGCGCAAGGCATACCCGTCCATGGCACTGTTGGGCCAGGGCGGCAGATCAAGGGTCGACAGCAGATCTTCAGCCAGTACACGCCCCTGCACCTGCGCCAACGGCAAGCGTTCACGCTCGACAATCCTCGAGGCCTCGGCCATTTCAAGCAAGCGTGCCAACGCCTCCTCGACAGGCATCAGGCTGCCGGTCTTGCCCGGCTTACCCACGGGATTCACAAGGCGCTGCCTGTTTCAGGTGAGGCACGAAATTGCACGGGCGATGCCGCGAATCCAGCTGCTCGGCCAGAATGCCATCCCAACCCGTGCGCACGGCATTGGTCGAACCCGGCAAACAGCAAACCAGCGTGCCATTGGCCAGACCGGCCAACGTCCGGGACTGAACGGTCGAGGTACCGATATCGGCAACCGAGATCTGGCGGAACAGCTCACCGAACCCATCGACCTGCTTGTCCAGCAGGCAGCTGACAGCTTCCGGTGTGCTGTCACGCCCGGTAAAACCGGTTCCGCCGGTGATCAGCACCACCTGCACGACATCGTCGGCAATCCAGTTGGCGACTTGCGCACGAATTTTGTAGAGGTCATCTTTGAGCAACACCCGGGCTGCCAGGTAATGACCGGCAGCGGTCAAACGGTCGACAAAGAGCTGGCCCGAGGTGTCGGTGTCCAGCGTGCGGGTATCACTGACTGTCAGCACTGCAATGTTCAGCGGTGCGAAAGGTACATCAGCCTTGGCTTTCATAGGCTCGTCCAGTTGTAGGAGAAACAGCCCGGTGTTATATCACAGCGCTCCGTTTTTTCGCCGCTCCCATGGAGACCTGCCATGACCATGAATTCACAATTGCCACCCTGCTCCATTCTGCTCCTGGCGGGCGGTCGCGGCCAACGCATGGGGGGGCGGGACAAAGGGTTGCTGGACTGGCGCGGCGAACCGCTGATTGCTCACTTGCATCGCAAGACCCGCCCGCTGACCGATGACCTGATCATCTCCTGCAACCGCAACCTTGAGAAGTATGCGCCCTACGCCGACCAGTTGGTCCACGACGATGAAGGTGACTTCCCCGGCCCCCTGGCGGGAATTCGGGCGGGCCTGGAAGCCGCTCGCCATACTCATATGCTGGTCCTGCCCTGTGACGTTCCGGGCATCGATGCGGCGCTGATCGGCACCATGCGCGAGACCGCCAACCTGAATCCGGACAAGCCGCTGATGGTGCGGCACGATGACCACTGGGAGCCGTTGTTGTGTGTGATTCCGGTGCTGCACCGGGCAGCCTTTGAAAAGGCCTGGAACGAGGGTGAGCGCAGCCCTGGCCGGTTGATGCGCAAGCTCGGCGCGACCGCGCTGCAATGCCCCGACAAGGACCCTCGGCTGGCCAACCTCAATACGCCGGAACTATTAAGCGGTCATGTAAGCGGTCATGACACTGTGTCAGACTGACATTGATCAGGAACTTGCGCGGACGGTTCACGTCTCAAGTTCACTAACCAAAGAATTCTTATTCGGAGACACACTCATGATGCAACGGACCCTCGCCACTTTCATGCTCGCACTGGGCCTCGCCACCCTCGCCGGTTGCGCGTCGCCTACGGTGATCACCTTGAATGACGGTCGCGAAATCCAGGCCGTCGACACGCCAGAGTTCGACAAGGATTCCGGCTTCTACGAATTCGAACAGCTCGATGGCAAACAGACCCGCATCAACAAAGATCAGGTGCGTACCGTCAAGGAGCTGTAATCGGGTGCCGCCGGATACAGAAAAGCCCGCTTGATGCGGGCTTTTTCATGCCTGAAGAACAGCACTTCAGGGGCGCCGTTCAGGATCACCATTGCAGGGTGATTTCACTCTCGAACTCACGCGCCTGGCCCGTGACCGGGTCGATGAACCTCAACCCCTGAGCCAGCAGTTTCAAAGGATTGGCGTAGTCATCCTGCGCATCCTTGAGCACCTCGGGGTAAAACGGGTCGTTGCAGATAGCGGCGCCCAACGCCGCCATGTGTACCCGCAGCTGATGTTTCTTGCCCGTCACCGGGTAAAGAGCATACCGCCAGAGCTTCTCCTGCTTCTCCCTGACTTCGATCGCCGTCTCGGTGTTGCAGGCCCCAGGCCCTTCCTGCATGCGGAAGAACGGCTCGCCATCAACCAGCCGGCTTTTATGAACCCGCGGGAAAGCAAGTTCAGGCAATGCCGCTGCGATGGCCTCGTAGCGCTTTTCGATCTGCCGGGTTGGAAACAACGACTGATAAGCCGAACGACTCTGCGGATTGGCGGAAAACAGTACCAGCCCTGCGGTATGCCGGTCGATGCGATGCAATGGCACCAGATGCGGATTGTCCAGGCGACGGATCAAGCGCCTGAGCAGCGTCTGTTCGACGTATTCGCCAGCCGGCGTCACCGGCAGAAAGTGCGGTTTGTCGGCCACCACCAGATGCTCGTCCGCGTACAGAATCGACTCGATCACCGGGATCGGCTTTTCATCCGGCACTTCGCGAAAATAATGAATCCGCAAACCTTCCCGGTAGGCCAGATCGAGAGCAATCGGCTTGCCCTGCCCATCGAGGACCCGTCCACGGGCGATTCTGTCCAGCCATTGTTCACGACTGATGGCGCTGAAATGCTCGCACAGGCAATCGACAACGGTCTGCCACGGGCCAGGTGGCAAGTACAGCGTACTGGCCTGGCTGTGTGCCGCGGAAAAAGAAGAAGTGGACATACGAAAGCTCTTACCCTCAGTGCAGGGCGGCATTATCCAACAGCAGAGGGAATGAACCTAGGGGGCGTTCTCAATTAGTTTTCCCGTCGCGTTGTCGCCTTAAAGCGGGCCAGGCAAGGCGCAGGCCGCTGGAAATGGTTGTTCCCTTTCCAAGGCCTGCAACGCAGCCTGGCCCGTTTTAAGGCACAACCCGAAGGGCCGGGCCTGCTGTTGTGCAGGGCTGCGTTGCTCGAAGCTTATTTGGAATGACCAAACCACGCTTCTCGCGCCTTGCCCTGCACAACAGCAGGCCCGGCGCGGCGTGAAAACTAATTGAGAACGCCCCCTAAGATTCCTCAAGCCGGGATCTGCGTGCGCGCCGCCGCTTCGGTGTATTCCTTGAGCCAGCGCAATACATCGACCGCCTCCCAGCGAGCGGGGTCATAGAGGGCGTACAACAACCCCTGATAACCCACGACATCGAGTTGCCGGTGATACCCCGCGCGTTGAAACAAGGCTTCGATTTCTGCGAAACAGGTATTGAAATGCGTTTTGTTGAAGGGTGTCTTGCCCTCGGTCACCAGTCCATCCAGACGCAACTCAAGAACGGCTTCACTCACGACGTCTGCAGACATCCGGTTCACGCTGTTCTTCAACTGTTCGACATTGACCACGATTCATCCCTCTCACGCCCGGGCTTGTCTGCTCGCTGCCGAAAATCAGCAGCGGCAATGCAGGCACCACGAATAACTGTATGCGCATACAGTATCCGATCGGTACCGGATAAGCCAAGGGGATCAATCGCAAAGTTCGACAGGCGGGAAGCAACTTCGGCGCAAAAGCCACTTAACGCAAGAACGCCACCACCTCATCGGCACTGAACGGCCAGCCCAGTTCAGCGCCGGTGTCGACCCGCCGCAACACCGGAATACGCAGGCTGTAGGCGGCGAACCAGGTTTCATCGTCGGCGATATCCACCAGTTCCACCAGCAGACCGCGCTCGACAAACTCCATCAACATGGCTTCGGCTACTTCACAGAGATGGCATCCAAGGGTGCCGAACAGCTGACATTCGGGAAGCATGAGCGCTCAACCAGAAAATGAAGTGACCATTCTAGGCCTGCTCCGAAAAACCGTCGAGCCATTGAGTCTCCTGCCTGATGCCACCGACGATGATGAGACCTGTGTCAGTCCTGGCTCACGGCGCCGATCTTGTGGATCGACAGGTCTGCGCCGTAATACTCCTGCTCCTGACTCAGGCGCAATCCATGCAGAGCCTTGATCACGCCATACACGGCGAACCCGCCGGCCAGTGCCACGGTGACGCCCAGTGCCGTGCCGATCAACTGGCTGATCAGGCTGACCCCACCCAGCCCGCCCAAAGCGCTCTGGCCGAAAATGCCGCAGGCAATACCGCCCCACACGCCGCACAAGCCGTGCAGCGGCCAGACACCCAATACATCATCGATTCGCCATTTGACCTGAGCGGCGGTAAAGCACCAGACAAACAACGCCCCCGCGACGGCGCCGGTCACCAGCGCCCCTACCGGGTGCATCAGGTCGGAACCGGCGCAGATCGCCACCAGTCCTGCCAACGGGCCGTTGTGCAGAAAGCCGGGGTCGTTGCGCCCGACGATCAGCGCGGCCACCGTACCGCCCACCATGGCCATCAATGAGTTCACCGCCACCAGTCCACTGACACCTTGCAGGGTTTGCGCACTCATGACGTTGAAGCCGAACCAGCCAACAATCAGGATCCACGAGCCCAACGCCAGAAAAGGGATGCTCGAAGGCGCGAACGCCACCAGCCGACCTTCGCGATAGCGGCCATTTCGCGGCCCGAGCAACAGCACCGCCGCCAGTGCCAGCCAACCGCCCATGGCATGCACCACCACCGAACCTGCGAAATCATGGAAACCGGCGCCAAAGCGTTCCAGCAGCCAGGCTTGCAAACCCAGGTTGCCATTCCAGACCATGCCTTCGAAGAACGGATAGATGAACGCGACAATCAACGCGGTTGCACACAGCTGCGGGACAAACCGGGCGCGTTCGGCGATTCCTCCGGAAATGATCGCGGGGATAGCCGCGGCAAAGGTCAGCAGGAAGAAAAACTTCACCAGTCCATAACCATGGTCGGCATTGAGCACGGCCGCCGGTTGCATGAACGTCACGCCATAAGAAATCCAATAGCCTATAAAGAAGTAGGCCAGTGTCGATACGGCGAAGTCGCTGAGGATTTTCGACAAGGCGTTGACCTGGTTTTTCTGTCGCACGGTTCCGACTTCGAGAAAGGCAAAACCGGCGTGCATGGCCAGTACCATGACCGCACCGATCAGAATGAACAGCGTGTTGGAGCTATGGACCAGGGTGTCCACGGCGCTTTGCAGATTTTCCATGGGATGGGCAGACCTTATGGCAGAAAAAAGCACCAAAGCAGTTCGCGATCACCACCCACGCACCAAGTTGCAGCTTCGAAGCATCAGAGAACTGATCTCGTTGAACCGCCTTGGTGCACAGGCACCGTCCGGGAAAAACGTGACCCGGACGTTTGCGCGAGTTTTTGATTGTTGGTCCTACGGTTTTACTGAAATCATGCCCGGCTATAGCGCAATGGTGCGGACCGGCGCACCACGACACAGCAAAAGTTGTACCAGTCATTTGTACTGAACCTTCACCGAAGGCTCATACTCGAACGCATCAGAAAGCCACTTATGGAGATCCACCATGGCCCGCATCCAGGCAAAGACTGCTCAAGAAATCCTGATGAACGATTTTCAGACACTGGTCAGTGACACCGAACGGTTGCTGGAGCACACCGCGACCCTGGCCGGCGACCAGGCCGACGAGTTGCGCGAGCAGATTCACGACAGTCTCCTGCGTGCCCGTGAAACCCTGAAGCTGACCGAAGACTCCCTGCGCGAACGCGGCAAGGCTGCTGTCACCGCCACCGAAGACTATGTCCAGGCCAACCCTTGGCAATCGGTCGGGATCGCGGCCGGCGTGGGTTTCCTGATCGGCCTGCTGGCCAGCCGGCGCTGATATGTCGATCGGTGAATCCGACCCGTCTGCGACGGGAACAAGCTCCTCATCGCGGCGCCTGGGTGCTGCGTTCCTGGGGTTGCTGCACAGCCATGTCGAACTGTTCGGCATCGAGTTGCAGGAACAGAAAGCCCGCACCGTCAGCCTGTTGCTGTTTGCCGGTCTGGCGCTGGTGTTTGCGTTGCTGCTGCTGGTAGGGCTGTCGACGCTGGTGCTGATCGTGTTCTGGGACACCTATCGCCTGACCGCCATCATCGGGCTCTGCGTGTTCTACACCCTCGCCGCCCTATTCTGCGCGATGCGTTTGAGGGCAGCGATTTTCGATGAGTCCTCGCCCTTCCACGGTACGCTGGAAGAGCTGGCCAACGATCGGGAGCGCCTGCTGCCATGAACCTGCCTGAATTGCCACACAACAGCTCACGCACGGAAATGCGCAAGGCCCTGATTCGCCTGCGCATGGAAATGCACCGCCAGGAAATCCGCCACGAATCCGCGCAACTGCTGCAACCGTTGCGGCGCGTGCGCGGAATGACGCAGAACCTGCAGGACGGTTTCGGCATCAAACACGCTCCACTCTGGGGCGTGGCCGCCGTCACCTTGCTGGGCTTTCTGACTGGCAAGGGCGCAAAGAACGGTGGCGGCCTTAGCAGCTTGACCCGGCTGATCCGTCTCGGCACCACACTGGGGCCGCTGATCAAACTGATCATGCAGGGCTCTTCGCGCAAAGACTGATCAGTTTCCTTCTGGCTACGCTCTGCAGTGTCGACGGGATGCCCCCTCTCTATCGAGGGGGCGCGCGATCCTGTGCGCCAGCCCGGTCAATTGCCCCCTGCGAAAAAAGTTCTTGCAAGGTGACCTCGATATCGACGCCGCCGGGTTGTAGTTCCGCTTGCAGGTCATGACGCGAAACGGGAAGCTAGGCCATCAGTCACCTGACGGAGAGTCCCGCCTTGGATTGGCACACCCTGCTTACCCGCGAACGCCTCGGAAAGCCTCTGCACAGCCCTGAAGAACTCGGCCGCAGCCCTTTTCACAAAGACCACGACCGCATCATTTTCTCGGGGGCTTTCCGCCGCCTCGGGCGCAAGACCCAGGTCCATCCGGTGTCCAGCAATGATCACATTCATACGCGCCTGACCCACTCGCTGGAAGTCAGTTGCGTGGGGCGCTCGCTGGGCATGCGGGTCGGCGAAACCATCCGCAACGCCCTACCCGACTGGTGCGAACCCAGCGACCTGGGAATGGTGGTGCAATCGGCCTGCCTGGCACACGACATCGGCAACCCGCCTTTCGGCCATTCCGGTGAAGATGCGATCCGGCACTGGTTCCAGCAAGCCGCCGGCCGCGGCTGGCTGGATGCGATGAGTGAAGCCGAGCGCAATGACTTCCTGAATTTCGAAGGCAACGCCCAGGGCTTTCGGGTACTCACGCAACTGGAATATCACCAGTTCGACGGCGGCACCCGACTGACCTATGCAACCTTGGGCACCTACCTGAAGTATCCATGGACGGCCAGGCACGCCGATTCGCTGGGCTACAAGAAACACAAGTTCGGCTGTTATCAGAGCGAGCTGTCACTATTGGAGCAGATCGCCCATAAACTCGGCCTGCCGCAACTTGAAGAACAACGCTGGGCGCGGCATCCGCTGGTGTACCTGATGGAGGCCGCCGACGACATCTGCTATGCGCTGATCGACCTGGAAGACGGCCTGGAAATGGAGTTGCTGGAATACGCCGAAGTCGAGTCCCTGCTGCTGGACCTGGTGGGCGACGACTTGCCGGAAACCTACCGCCAGCTCGGTCCCGGCGATTCGCGCCGTCGCAAACTGGCGATCCTGCGCGGCAAGGCCATCGAACACTTGACCAATGCCGCGGCCCGCGCCTTCGTCGAACAACAGGACGCACTGCTGGCCGGCACATTGCCCGGTGACCTGGTGGAGCACATGCACGGGCCCGCCAAGCGTTGCGTGCTGAACGCCAAGGACATGGCCCGCAAGAAAATCTTCCAGGACAAGCGCAAGACCCTGCACGAGATCGGCGCCTACACCACGCTGGAAATCCTCCTCAACGCCTTTTGCGGCGCAGCACTGGAGCAGCACAACGGTCGGACCCCGTCATTCAAAAGCCGCCGCATCCTTGATCTGCTGGGTAACAATGCACCCGATCCTCAGGGCCCGTTGCACACGTCGTTTTTGCGCATGATTGATTTTATCGCCGGCATGACGGACAGCTATGCCAGTGACATGGCCCTGGAAATGACCGGCCGTGCCAGCCACTGAGATGCTTCGTTTGATCAGCCATTACGGCGTTCGTTTTGGCTGATCCCCCTTCAACCTCCAACAGCACTCAAGTCTCGTCGAATCGCCCTACAACACATGGCGAGCGAACTGATCGCCTGCCCGACACTCTCGCGAAACAATCGCCCTCCCTCTGTTCGACAGATGAAGTACGCACCATGGCCGAAGACGATCTACGAATCCTCGTGGTGGAGGACCACCCCTTCCAACTGATAGCCACTCAATGCCTGCTGGAAAGTTATGGCTTCACCCGACTGACTACCGCCGACAGCGCCAGAAGCGCCATGCAGCAGATGCTCGGGGTCGAACAGCCATTCGATATCCTTTTATGCGATCAATGCCTGCCCGATCTCACAGGACTCGATCTGGTCCGGTTCGCCAGTCAGCGAGGGCTGATCAGGCAGGCGATCATACTGAGCAGCCTGACGACGTCTGAACTGGATGAACTTGTAAAAACGGCCTACGAACACGGGCTGCCATTATTGGGTTACTTGATAAAACCGTTGAAACAATCTGAATTTATAGACCTGTTGAGCCTGGCACCAACATAAACAAAAAGCACATATAAAAAACCGACAAATGCACAGCGTAAAACCTACAAACAACCTCCTTGAAAAGTGCACAAAACCGCCGGACCTCCCCGGACTTCCTAACAAGAAACCTAGTTAATACGTAGTCCCATTCCTCTTAATTTGTAGGATTTCTCCTATATTGCTGCTACAGCCCGGTCCGTTCATGCGTCCCTTCAAGTAACTGAGCTAAGGTGCGCGCTTTATTTGAGCTCGCATGGGACTTGATTATGAACTCCGTTTTTATTGTCGACGATCACCCGGTTATCCGCCTTGCCGTTCGAATGTTGCTGGAACACGAAGGTTACAAAGTCGTCGGCGAAACTGACAATGGGGTCGACGCCATGCAAATGGTTCGCGAATGCATGCCGGACCTGGTCATTCTCGATATCAGCATTCCAAAACTGGATGGCCTGGAAGTGCTGTCCCGGTTCAACGCAATGAGCAATCCTCCTAAAACACTGGTACTGACCGCACAATGCCCGACACTCTTCGGTATTCGTTGCATGCAATCCGGAGCCTCGGGTTATGTCTGCAAACAAGAGGACATCAGTGAACTGGTGAGTTCTATAAAAGCGGTATTTTCAGGTTACAACTATTTCCCGAGTGAGGCCTTGAATCCCATCCACGGAGATGAAACACGTTGTATCGAATTGGAACTGTTCAAGTCCGTAAACGATCGGGAACTAATGGTCCTTCAACTTTTTGCCCAAGGTCGCACAAACAAGGAAATCGCCAAGGGCATGTTTCTGAGCAACAAGACCGTGAGCACCTACAAAAAGCGCCTCATGCAGAAACTCAAAGCCAAATCCCTGGTTGAATTGATCGAGATGGCAAAACGTAACGCACTCGTGTGAGAACCTGGATGCCCAGCCGTTTGAAGGTCTATCTGATTCAAGTGACCGCAGGTCTATGTGTGAGCACCTCGTTGTTCGGAGCACCGGGCAATGAACTCTACACGCTGCTCAGTCGCTCGAAGATCGGCGCGTTGGAGATTCGACTGGATGAATCCCAGCAACAATGGATAAACAACAAAAATCAACTGACGCTCGGCACGTCGGCCCCGGACTACCCCCCTTTCGACCTGACCACCAGTGGTCAGGACTATGAAGGCTTTACCGCCGACTACGCTGGTCTTCTGGAAAAAGCAACCGGGTTGCCGGTCAAGGTTCAGCGCTTCGAATCCCGAGGGGCAGCGATTGCTGCGCTGCAGAACGGCGATGTCGATCTGCTTGGAACCGCCAATGGATTCGAGGCTGGCATTGCCGGGATTGCGCTGTCCATACCCTATGCCGTCGACCAACCCGTATTGGTGACCCGCGAAGGGGAAACCCGATCTCTGACCGATGGCCTGGCCGGACTGCGCCTGAGCATGGTGTATCACTATTTGCCGCTGGCGGAAGTCAAGGCGTTGTACCCAAAGGCGATCATCACGTCCTATCCGTCCTACCAGAATGCGATCAATGCCGTTGCCTTCGATCAGGCGGATGTGTTTCTCGGTGACACGATTTCAACTCACTACATGATCAACAAGGGGTACTTGAACAACATCCGGATGGCCAACTTCGGCAAACATGAAGCCCATGGTTTCAGCTTTGCCGTCAACAGGAACACCCCCGAACTGCTCGGCATCATCAACAGGATGATCAAGGCCATCCCCTCCAGTGAGCGAGAAAACATCGCCAAACGCTGGAGCGCCGGCAGCGACATTCTGCTGACCGATCAAAAGCTGCAACTCACTGACAGGGAAGAACGCTGGCTGGCAAATCACCCGATAGTGCGCGTCGTCGTCAACGAAGCCTTTGCGCCACTGACGTTTTTCGATAGCAATGGCAACTTTCGCGGGGTCAGCGCGGATTTGCTTGAGCTGATCAGGCTGCGCACCGGCTTGCGCTTTGACATCCAGCGCAGTCGAAACGATGACGAGATGATCAAACAGATCAAAAACAACCAGGCCGATGTGATCGCCGCGTTGCTCCCCAGCGCCAAACGTCAGTCCCAGCTGAACTTTACCCGCCCCTTTCTGGAAAATTCCTACGTCCTGCTGACCCGTAAAGCCGCCGACAGTCCGACCAACCTCGAGCAGTTGCAGGACAAGCGCCTGGCCATTGCCCGCGGCAATCCACTCAGGGATTACCTGCGCAGAGAGTTTCCCCGGATCAAGCTGATCGAAACCCCGGACACTTTCAGCGCCGTAGAGATGCTCGCCGAAGGTCAGGCCGAAGGCGTGGTGAACTCACTGGTCATTGCCAACTACTTCATTTCGTCGCGGTTGTTCGAACACACATTGCAAATCAGCACCACCATCGGCACCGAGCAGGCAGCGTTCTCCCTTGCCACTGCACGGGACGCCAAAGAGCTGAACGCCATTCTGAACAAGGCGCTGCTGAGCATCTCGCCGGAGGAACTGGGCATCATCAACAGTCGATGGCGCGGTTATTCGGCGTCCTCGCAAAGCACCTGGCGCAACTATCAAAGACTGTTCTACCAAATCGCCATCGGTGCCGGTGCGCTATTGCTGATTTCCATTGCGTGGAACGACTACATGCGACGCCAGATCAAGCAGCGCAAGGCCGCCGAGCGCGCATTGAACGATCAGTTCGAGTTCATGCGATCGCTGGTCAATGGCACGCCCCATCCGATCTATGTACGTGATCGCCAGGGGCTACTGCAAAGTTGCAACGACAGTTACCTGCAAGCGTTCTGCGCCAGGCGTGAAGATGTCATCGGCAAAAGCGTCATGCAGGGGTCGATGAGCAATGTGTTCGAAGCCCGGGAGTACCAGGCTGACTACCAGCGCGTGGTGACCGAGGGCAGACCGTTGATCGTCGATCGCGAACTGCACATTGGTGGCCGGCGGCTGACGATCTATCACTGGATTCTCCCCTACCGCGATTCCAGCGCGAAAGTGCAAGGCATTATCGGTGGCTGGATCGACATCAGCGAACGTCGGCAACTGCTCGATGATCTGCGCTGCGCGAAAGAACACGCCGATAACGCCAACCGGGCCAAAAGCACGTTTCTGGCCACGATGAGCCATGAGATCCGCACGCCGATGAATGCAATCATCGGCATGCTTGAACTGACACTCAAGCGTCTTGAGCATCGGCACCCGGAACGTCCGGCCATCGATGTCGCGTACAACTCGGCGAAAGGGTTGCTGGAACTGATTGGCGACATCCTCGACATTGCCAGAATAGAATCCGGGCGCTTGAGCCTTAGCCCGGAGCGCGTTAATCCGGGTGAACTGGTGGCCTCGGTCGTACGGATTTTCGATGGTCTTGCCCGCCAGAAGGAACTCGAACTGAAGCTGGAGTTTTCTTCGGCCAACCCGACTTTCGATGTGTTGCTGGACCCTTTGCGCTTCAAGCAGGTGCTGTCCAACCTGATCAGCAATGCCATCAAGTTTACCGAGCAAGGCCAGGTCCGGGTCATTGTCGACCTGCAGCCAGCAATGCAGCCTGATCGTGTGCAAATGCGGGTGCAGGTTCACGACAGTGGCATCGGGATCAGCGAACAGGATCAATACCGGCTGTTCGAACCCTTCGCCCAGGCCGACAACGCCATTCAATCGGCCAGGGGGGGCGCAGGGCTGGGGCTGGTCATCAGCCGCAATCTCTGCGAGATGATGGGCGGAAGTCTGCAATTGCGCAGCGAGCCGGGGGTCGGCACTCAAGTGGAGGTATTGCTGCACCTGGAAGCGTTGCCGCTGCAACAATCTGCCCAGCTGGCCGAGACGCAAATTGTCGTCGCCACAACCCCATTGAATGTTCTGGTCGTCGACGATCACTCGGCCAATCGTTTGCTCACCTGCCAGCAACTGGAATTTCTAGGCCATCGATTTACTGTCGCGGCCGATGGCCAGGAGGGATTGGAGGCATGGAAAGACCAACCGTTTGATCTGGTGATCGCCGATTGCAACATGCCGGTCATGAACGGTTACGAACTGGCCCGTGCCATTCGCCGGCATGAAGGTCAAAATCATCGCCCTCCCTGCACCGTGCTCGGGTTCACCGCCAACGCCCAACCGGAAGAAATTCAACGCTGCAAACAGGCCGGAATGGATGACTGTCTGTTCAAACCCCTTAGCCTCGGAGCCTTGAGCCAGTGGATGGAAAACATTGAGCCCACCCATGCAGCCCCGGCGTTCAGCCTGCACGGGCTGAAACTGCTGACCGGGGGCAACCCCATATTGAACCGCAGATTGCTCAACGAGTTGGTCAACAGCAACCGCCAGGATCTGCAAACGCTGATGTCGCTATCCAGCTCCGGGGATACGCAGGCGCTGCAGGACATTGCCCACAAAATCAAAGGCGCAGCCCGAATAGTGCAAGCTTCACCTCTGATCGACCGCTGCGTGGCGCTTGAAGCCGCCTGCCATGAGGATTTCGATCGCGAAAAAGTGGCCGGATGCTGCCAATCCATGGAGCGCACCATGCTTGAGCTGGAGGACGCGTTACTACGTCAGATCAAGCATTACGACGAAGGCAAAATGACAGAGCCTTAACTATGCTTGGACCCTCGGCAGTGTGTTGACCCTCATGGAGAAACCCGCAATGCCTGACCCACTGCGCACGGATCCACGCCGGTTTCCACTGCATGTCCATATCAGTGTGATGTTCACCTTTCTGTTGTTGCTGACCGGAGTGCTGCTGGGTCTTTTCAACTACCGGCAAACGACCCAGATCATACTGTCCAGCAGTGAAAAACTCTTCAACCGTATCGAGCAGGATGTCCGGCTGGACCTGCACGCCACCTATCAACCCATTCGCCACCTGTTGAGCCTGCTGGCACTCAATCCGGCGGGCCAGTCCGCTGATCTGGAACACCGCCTGGCACTGCTCGAACCGTTCAGCCAGTCACTCGAGGACAACCCCAATCTGGCGTCGCTGTACCTGGGCTACGACAACGGCGACTTTTTCATGGTCCGCCCGCTGCATACCCCAGAAATCAAAGCCCTGGTCAAGGCTCCGGACATGGCGGCTTTCCAGGTCTGGAGCATTGAGCACGACAGCAGCGGCCAGGCTCGTTCCCAGTCTTTGTTTTTCGACCGTAACCTGGCCCTCGTCAGTCGCCAGGACAACCTGAACGACACCTACGACCCTCGCAGCCGTGCCTGGTTTACCAGCGCCCGTAGCGACAATGAACAGATTACGACCGAACCCTACATCTTTTTTTCCACCCATGACATTGGCACGACGCTGGCACGACGCAGTGGCGACAAGGCAATCCTGGCCGCCGACCTGACCCTGGCCGAACTCAGCGCGACCCTGGCCAAGCACGTCGTGACCCCTCATACCGAAATCGTGCTGTTCGATGCCGAAGGCAATGCCATTGCCTACCCCGACAGCCGCAGACTGATCATCGATGATCAGACATCCCGGCTGATCAAGGCCGCGGACCTGAGCCCCAGTCTGGGTGCGTTGCTCAACAACTCCTCTGAAGGCAATCGCCTGGATGCCAACGGCCGGCAGTGGATCGTGGCCCGCAGCAGCATGCAGGAAGGCGGCCCCCAAGGCCTGCAACTGGCGCTGCTGGTTCCGGAAGACGAGCTGCTCGTCGATGCTTACCGGATGCGCTGGCAAGGTGCGCTCATTACCCTGGCAACGCTGCTGTTATGCGTGCCGCTGGGTTGGCTGACCTCCAGAGTGCTGGTCAAACCCTTGCGCGCCCTGGTGCAGGAGGCCGATGCGATTCGCAGTTTCGATTTCAATTTTCCGCTTTCCCGTCGCTCGCCGGTGCTCGAAGTCGACCAACTGAGCGTGTCGATGGCACGGATGAAAGAGACGCTGGCGAGCTTCTTCCAGATCACTGACAGCCTCAGCGCCGAAACCCGTTTCGCCCCCCTGCTGGAACGCGTGTTGTTTGAAACCGTGAAAATCGGTCAGGCCCAGGCCGGCCTGATCTATCTGCGCGAAGGTGATGGCGGGCATATGGGACCCCACGGACTGGTCATCAATGACACCACCGAAAACCTGCAATCCTTCGACATCCGCGGACATTCACTGGAAAACCCGCTAAGCCCCCCATGGCTGCAGCAGCTGGCAAACGTCGACAACGTCGTCAGTAACCTGGGGTTCGAGCAAGCGGGCGATCTACAGAAAGTCTTGCTCGCGCTGGAAAGTCCCCGGGTCCATCTGATCGGAATCCGCCTGCATAATCGTCACAACGAAACCGTGGGCCTGCTGGTGTTGCTATTGGCCGACAGCGGCGAGCAAAGCGATCTGGACAAACTGCGGCCGGACCGCATTGCGTTTCTCCAGGCGGTGTCCGGCGCGGCGGCCGTGTGCATCGAAAGCCAGCGTCTGCAAGCCCGACAAAAACAGCTGCTGGACGCCTTCATTCAACTGCTGGCCGGTGCCATCGACGCCAAAAGTCCCTATACCGGCGGCCATTGCCAGCGCGTGCCGGAACTGACCCTGATGCTTGCCCGGGCGGCAGCGGCCAGCCAGGACCCCGCCTTCAGCGCCTATCGGCCGACCGAAGATGAATGGGAGGCACTGCACATCGCTGCCTGGCTGCACGATTGCGGCAAGATCACCACCCCGGAATACGTCGTCGACAAAGCCACGAAGCTGGAAACCCTGACCGATCGCATCCACGAAATCCGCACTCGCTTCGAGGTACTCAAGCGCGATGCCTGGATCAGCTACTGGCAGGCCATTGCCCTGGGCGGTGACGAGCAAGCGCTGGCAGAACTGCGTGATGCCAGCCTCGCCGGGCTGGATGATGATTTCGCCTTCATTGCCCGTTGCAATCTGGGTGGCGAAGCCATGGCCGACGCTGATCTGCAACGCCTGCGCAGCGTGGCTGAACGCACCTGGACCCGGACTCTGGATGACCGGCTGGGCGTGTCTTGGGAAGAGAACCGGCGTCAGGCCCGAACGCCCGCCCCCACCCTGCCCGTCAGCGAACCCTTACTGGCGGACAAACCCGAGCACCTGTTCGAACGCAGCGAAAACGAAGTGATACCGCACGACAACCCCCTGGGCTTCAAACTCGACGTTCCTCCCCACAAATACAATCGCGGTGAGCTGTACAACCTGAGCATTGTCCGGGGCACCCTGACGAGCGAGGAGCGTTATGTCATCAATAACCATATCGTTCAGACGATTCAGATGCTCAACCATCTGCCGTTCCCCGGGCACCTGCGCAGCGTCGCGGAAATAGCCGGCGGGCATCACGAAAAAATGGACGGCAGTGGTTATCCGAAACGCTTGAAGCGAGAAGACATGAGCCTGCCGGCGCGAATGATGGCGATTGCCGATATTTTCGAAGCGCTGACGGCCGCCGACCGCCCCTACAAAAAAGCCAAGACCCTGAGCGAGGCGCTGGGCATCATGGCGTTCATGTGCCGTGATGCCCACATCGACCCGGAACTGTTCGGGCTGTTCATCAGGGCACAGATCTATTTGCAGTACGCCAGGCGCTTCCTTGACCCTGCGCAGATCGATGCAGTGGACGCATCGGGCCTGCTGGTCAAGGCGGGCCTGGCGTCTTGATCAGCAGTCGGTCAGGCGCAGGAAAATCGCCGCCAGTTGCTCGATCCCGGTCTGGTCCTGCGGGGTGAAGCGCGCCAGTTTCGGGCTGTCGAGGTCGAGCACGCCGATCAATCGGCCGTCCTTGACCAGCGGCACCACCAGTTCGCTGTTCGAGGCGCTGTCACAGGCAATGTGACCGGGGAACGCGTGCACATCTTCGACCAACTGGGTCTGCAAGGTAGCGGCTGCCGTTCCGCAGACGCCACGCCCGAACGGAATCCGCACGCAAGCGATCTGCCCCTGAAACGGGCCCAGCACCAGTTCCTCATTGCGGTTGAGGTAGAAACCGGCCCAGTTCAGGTCATCGAGCTGATTGAACAGAAACGCCGAGAACTGCGCGGCATTGGCGATGAAGTCCCGCTCGTCCGCCAGCAAGGACTCGAGCTGCGCGTGCAGCATGCCGTAGCCTTCGAGGCCCTGGCCGCTCTTTTGTAAATCGATCATGCCTTGTGCTCCAACAGTTTCAGCCCGACCCAGTAACGGGCAAATTGATAAGCGCAACGTCCATTGCGATTGCCTCTGCCGGTGGCCCAGCGTACCGCCAGGATGTCCAGCTCTTCGCTGCGCTGCCATGCCAGTCCGGCCTTGCCGGCCAACTGGCCGATCCAGTGCTCGACGACGTTGAGGAAGTGTTCCTGGGTAAACGGATAGAACGATAGCCACAGGCCGAAGCGGTCCGACAGCGCGATCTTGTCTTCCACCGCCTCGCTCGGATGCAGTTCGCCGTCGACCCGCTTCCAGTTCTCGTTGTCACTTTCCTTTTCCGGCACCAGGTGGCGACGGTTCGACGTGGCGTACAGCAAGACGTTGTCCGGCGCCTGTTCCAGCGAGCCATCCAGTACGCTTTTGAGCACTCGGTAATCACCCTCACCCGACTCGAACGAGAGGTCATCGCAAAACAGTACGAAACGCTGGGGCAGTTTGCCGATCTGTTCGACCACCCGCGGCAGGTCTGCCAGGTGATCGCGTTCAATCTCGATCAGACGCAACCCGGCTTGAGCGTGCTCGGCCAACAAGGCGCGCACCAGCGACGACTTGCCGGTGCCGCGCGAGCCCCAGAGCAAGGCGTGGTTGGCGGGCATGCCATCGAGGAACTGTTGGGTGTTGCGCCCAAGCTGCTCAACTTGCCGGTCGACGCCGATCAGGTCCGACAGGCGCATGTCGAGGCTGACCTGCAGCGGCATCAGATAACCGCCGCGAGACTCACGCTGCCAGCGCGCCGCCAGGCATTGCGTCCAGTCGATGGCTGGCCGGGGTGCCGGCAGCAACGGCTCGATACGGGCCAGAACGGCATCGGCGCGTTCAAGAAAAGCATTCAATCGGGAATCCACGACTTCTCCTCGGGCACGTTCACAGTAATGATGGTGATATAGCGACGAAACACAGCGTCACACAAGCGGCTGCCCCCGCGGTACAGGCCTCGCGAGAACATCAACAGGCAGGCATGATCGACTATGCTTGAGCAGCGAAAGGAAACGGAAGTGGTTCACCCCCCCATGGACATCAAATTCACCAACCGGCTGTCATTCAAGCAAGCCCGGCTTACCGTGCTGGTCGGTTTCATTCTGGGCACGCTGCTCAGCCTGCTGCAAATAGGCATCGATTATGCCAGTGAAGACGCCTCCATCAATCGTGAAATCCTTTCATTACTGGAAATCAGCCACAACCCGGCCTCGCGAATCGCCTACAACATCGACGCCGAACTCGCCAAGGAGCTGACCCAGGGCCTGCTGCGCTCGCCGGCGATCATCGGCGCGAAACTGACCGACAACAACGGCACCGTGCTGGCCAACGCCAAGCGACCCGAGGTGCAAAACGGCTACCGGATGCTCAGTGACTTCCTGTTCGGTGCCAGCCGACAGTTCGAAGACCGGCTTTACCTGGATCATTTACCCAACGAATCCCTGGGTACGCTGCGGCTGAAGGTCGATACCTACGCCTTCGGCAATCGGTTCCTGCGCCGGGCCGAAGTGACCCTGATCAATGGCTTCGCCCGCAGCCTGCTGCTGTCCGGCATCCTGCTGGCGTTGTTCTATGTGATGCTGACCAAACCCCTGGTGCGGGTGATCCGTGAGCTCAGCGGTCGCGACCCGGGCAACACCGAACCGACGTCGCTGGAGTGTCCCGTCGGGCACGCCAACGATGAGATCGGTGTACTGGTCAAGGTTGCCAACCAGCAATTCAAAAACATCGCCACCGAAATCCGGCAGCGGCGCAACGCGGAAAACCGCCTGACCGAATATCTTGGCCAACTGGAAAACATCGTCTCGGCCCGCACCGCCGAACTCAAGGCGATCAACGCCCGGCTGAGCCAATCCAACGAGGAACTGGAAGCCGCGCGCAGTACCGCCCTCGACATGGCCGAAGCCCGCTCGGTGTTCCTGGCCAACATGAGCCATGAAATCCGCACGCCCCTCAATGGTTTGCTCGGGATGATCGCGCTGTCCCTCGACGGACCGCTGAATGCCGAACAACAGCAACAGCTGTCGATTGCCCACGACTCGGGCAAGGTACTGGTGGAACTGCTCAACGATATCCTCGATTTATCGAAATTCGATGCCGGTCAGCTCGAGCTCGAGCACATCCCCTTCGATCTCGGATCGCTGATCGAGGACACCGCCAACCTGCTGTCGCAGAACGCCGCCCCCAGCGTCGAACTGACCTGCCTGATCGATCCGCATTTCCCGGCACTGGTGCTCGGCGATCCGACCCGGGTGCGGCAGATCGTCAGTAACCTGCTGTCCAACGCCCTCAAGTTCACCCGATTCGGGCGTGTCGACGTGCGCCTGTCAACGTTCGGGGACGGCGTCAGAATCGAAGTGTGCGACACCGGCATCGGCATCCCTCAGGAAGCCCAGGCCAGGATCTTCCAGCCTTTCACCCAGGCCGGTGCCGGTATTACCCGCCAATTTGGCGGCACCGGGCTGGGCCTGGCGCTGACCTGCAACCTTTGCGAAGCCATGCAGGGGCGCCTGACGATCAGCTCCGAAGCGGGTTTTGGCAGTCAGTTCTGCGCCGATCTGCCATTACCCAGCCATACCCGCGCAATGCCTGCCGTTGCGCTCAATGGCAAAGTCGTCGCCATCACGGCCGCCAGCAGCGGGCTGGGCGAACTGCTGAACAGCCTGCTGCCTGGCTGGGGGCTGGATTATGAACGGCGCTCCATGGATGACTCACTGCTTGGCCTGGCAGCCGACGTGCTCATCACCGACTGCCCTGAATGTCTGTTCAATTTGCGCCCCGCCCTCAGCGCGCCGATCCTGTTGATCACCGCTTATGGCAATTTCATGCCCAGCGAAGAGGTAAACGCCCTCGCCCCCTTGCAACAACAGGCACGTCCCCTGGCCCGCAATACGCTGTATCGGAGCTTGCGACGGATCCTGCAACCGGAAATCCACCCGATCAACGATGTCCGGCTCGAAACGCAATGCCCGCTACGCCGCGGGCGCGTACTGCTGGTGGAAGATAATCCGGTGAACCAGCTGGTGGCCAAGGGCATGCTCGGCAAACTCGGCTGCGAGGTCACCACCGCGGCCCATGGTGCCGAGGCCCTGGATCAACTCGAACAACGGGAGTTCGACCTGGTGCTGATGGACTGCAACATGCCGGTGATGGACGGCTATGAAGCCAGCCGGCAGATCCGTCGCAGCGGACGCTGGCCCCAACTGCCCATCGTCGCGCTGACGGCCAACGCCATGTCGGAGGAGCGCGAACGCTGTCGCGCCGCGGGCATGAGCGACTACCTGGCCAAACCCTTCCGGCGCGAAGAACTGGCCGCCCTGCTGGACTTGTGGATCCCCGCTACGACAGCGCCCTGATCTGTCCCAACAGGTGGTCGAGACCATCGCGCAAGTCGTTGAGACGATTCAGGTCGACCCCGCTGTCGCACAACAACCGCGCCTTGAGTGGCCCGACCTGATCGCGCAAGGCCGTTCCGGCGGGCGACAGGCTCAAGTGCACTTCACGCTCATCGCGCGCCGAACGCTGACGCTGCACCAGTTGCAGTTGTTCGAGGCGCTTGAGCAAGGGGGTCAGCGTGCCGGAATCCAGGGCCAGACGCTCACCCAATGCCTTCACGGTCGGTTGCTCGGGAGCCGCTTCCTGCCACTCCCACAGCACCAGCATCGCCAGGTACTGAGGGTAAGTCAGGCCCAACTGATCGAGCATTGGCTTGTAGGCGCGAATGACCGCACGGGAAGCTGCGTACAGCTTGAAACACAGCTGGCTGTCGAGCTTCAGGGAATCGACGGACAAGGTGTTCATTTGAGCAGGGCTTCGATCTCGCGGGTCAGGTCCTGCGGCTTGGTCGCCGGGGCGAAGCGCTTGACCAATTTCCCATCCTTGCCGATCAGGAACTTGGTGAAGTTCCACTTGATGCCCTGGGAACCCAGTACACCCGGAGCGCGCTTTTTCAACTGCACGAACAGGGGATGGGCCCCGGCGCCGTTGACTTCGATCTTTTTGAACAGCGGGAAGCTGACACCGAAGTTCAGCTCGCAGAATTCGGAGATCGCCCCTTCATTGCCCGGCTCTTGCTTGCCGAACTGATTGCAGGGAAAACCGAGCACCACCAGGCCCTGGTCCTTGTAGGTCTGCCACAACTCCTCCAGGCCTTTGTATTGCGGAGTGAAACCGCACTTGCTGGCCGTGTTGACCACCAGCACGGCCTTGCCGGCGAAATCCGCCAGGGTCTTTTGCTCTCCCTTGATCGTGGTGCAAGGGATGCTCAGCAGGTTGTCGCTCATATTTGAGGTTCCGAGTGAATGCCAGAGCCAACAAAATAGCGAGCAATTGAATTGTGTGCAATTTAATTAATCAGCTCAGGCCAGCTGTCCGGCACGCAACCGTGCAGGAGCTGCCGCAGGCTGCGATCTTTTGATTTTGTTTTTTCCTGGTCGCAGAAGATCAAGATCAAAGGATCGCAGCCTGCGGCAGCTCCTACAGGTTCAGCGCATGGTCCGCTCGCTTCGGATCAGTCGCGGGGAACGAGGTCCAGGCACACCGAGTTGATGCAATAACGCAGGCCTGTCGGCGGCGGACCATCAGGGAAAACATGCCCCAGGTGCGCGTCGCATTTGGCGCAGACCACTTCGGTGCGGATCATGCCGTGGCTGACATCACGGATCTCGGTCATGGCGCTGTCGCCGATCGGCGCGTAGAAACTCGGCCAGCCGCAGCCGGAATCGAATTTGGTCCTGGAGTCGAACAGCGGTTCGCTACAGCAGATGCAGTGGTAGACACCGTCGGTTTTGGTGGCGTTGTATTTACCGGAAAACGGACGTTCGGTGCCTTTGAGGCGGCACACATTGTACTGCTCTGGATCGAGCATCGCCTTCCATTCTTCCAGGGTTTTTTCCAACTTTTCCATCATCACACCTCAGCGGCTGAAAAAGCCCGATCTGTACCTTTTCCACGGATCGGGCGGCACGTATGATTGCGCCTCGTCAAACGCCAGTCTGGCAGCCAGACCACGCGCATTCAAACGGAAATATGGGTGCTGCATCTCAAGGCGCCGGGCCTGTGTGAATACGCAGGATTCCCAGCACGGCTGTCCAAACGCCGTCTGGATCGTTCATTTTCGGGAACACATCGCCATGCAGGTCAGCAAATCGAACAAGCTCGCCAACGTCTGCTACGACATTCGCGGCCCGGTGCTCAAGCACGCCAAGCGCCTGGAAGAGGAAGGCCATCGCATCCTCAAGCTGAACATCGGCAACCCGGCGCCTTTTGGTTTCGAAGCGCCGGATGAGATCCTCCAGGACGTGATCCGCAACCTGCCGACCGCCCAGGGTTATAGCGACTCCAAGGGCCTGTTCAGTGCGCGCAAGGCCGTGATGCAGTATTACCAGCAAAAGCAGGTAGAAGGCGTCGGCATTGAAGACATCTACCTGGGCAACGGTGTTTCCGAACTGATCGTGATGTCGATGCAGGCCCTGCTCAACAATGGCGACGAAGTCCTGGTGCCTGCGCCAGACTACCCGCTATGGACCGCCGCCGTGAGCCTGTCCGGCGGCAATCCGGTGCATTACCTGTGCGACGAGCAAGCCAACTGGTGGCCGGACCTGGCCGACATCAAGGCCAAGATCACCCCGAACACCAAGGCCCTGGTGATCATCAACCCGAACAACCCGACTGGCGCCGTGTATTCGAAGGAAGTGCTGCTGGGCATGCTGGAACTGGCCCGCCAGCACAACCTGGTGGTGTTCTCCGACGAGATCTACGACAAGATCCTCTACGACGATGCCGTGCACATCTGCACCGCCTCCCTGGCGCCGGATCTGCTGTGCCTGACCTTCAACGGTCTGTCCAAGTCCTATCGCGTGGCCGGTTTCCGTTCCGGCTGGATCGCCATTTCCGGTCCGAAACACCACGCCCAGAGCTACATCGAAGGCATCGACATGCTGGCGAACATGCGCCTGTGCGCCAACGTACCGAGCCAGCATGCGATCCAGACCGCCCTGGGTGGCTACCAGAGCATCAATGACCTGGTGCTGCCGCAAGGTCGCCTGCTCGAACAGCGCAACCGCACCTGGGAACTGCTCAACGACATTCCGGGCGTGAGCTGCGTCAAGCCGATGGGCGCGCTATACGCTTTCCCGCGCATCGATCCGAAAGTCTGCCCGATCCACAACGACGAGAAATTCGTCCTCGACCTGCTGCTCTCCGAAAAGCTGCTGGTGGTTCAAGGCACTGCATTCAACTGGCCATGGCCAGACCACTTCCGCGTCGTGACCCTGCCACGTGTCGATGACCTGGAGATGGCCATCGGACGCATCGGCGGCTTCCTCAAGTCCTACCGCCAGTAAGCGAGCCGTCACCGTGCGACACGTCTGACCGTCGCACGGTGATTTGCATCCGGCAACATTTGTTTGCATTGCGTCACACGCAGTCGTCTTGCCCGCTGCCGGACAACGCCGTGCCTGCTCGCGCCTAACAAAGGCGGGGCCTTCGACATGAATTAACTGACAAACACTTCCTGCACTCGCGTCGGAAACGCCCTGCAAGCAGCTAGACTATTGCCGTAGGACACAGTTTGAAATAGTCACCCGGTTGAATACCCCGGTGCAGCACCTTATATACCCCGCAGTACGCTACATCTTTAGCATGAGGAGATTTCTACAACCATGATGCGCATCCTGCTGTTCTTGGCCACTAACCTGGCGGTCGTGCTGATTGCCAGCATCACCCTGAGCCTTTTCGGCTTCAACGGGTTCATGGCGGCCAATGGGGTTGACCTCAACCTCAATCAGCTGCTGATTTTCTGTGCGGTCTTTGGTTTCGCCGGTTCACTGTTCTCGCTGTTCATCTCCAAGTGGATGGCGAAGATGAGCACCAGCACCCAGATCATCACCCAGCCACGCACCCGTCACGAGCAATGGCTGCTGCAAACCGTCGAGCAACTGTCCCGCGAAGCCGGGATCAAGATGCCCGAAGTCGGTATTTTCCCCGCCTACGAGGCGAACGCCTTCGCCACCGGCTGGAACAAGAACGACGCACTGGTCGCCGTAAGCCAGGGCTTGCTCGAGCGCTTTTCACCCGATGAAGTGAAAGCCGTCCTGGCCCACGAAATCGGCCACGTGGCCAATGGCGACATGGTTACCCTGGCACTGATCCAGGGCGTGGTGAACACCTTCGTGATGTTCTTCGCCCGGATCATCGGCAATTTCGTCGACAAGGTGATCTTCAAGAACGAAGAAGGCCAGGGCATTGCCTACTACGTGGCGACCATCTTCGCCGAACTGGTTCTGGGCATCCTGGCCAGCGCCATCGTCATGTGGTTCTCGCGCAAGCGCGAATTCCGTGCCGACGAAGCCGGTGCAAACCTGGCCGGCACCGCCGCGATGATTGGCGCCCTGCAACGCCTGCGGGCGGAACAAGGCCTGCCGGTGCATATGCCCGACACCCTGAACGCCTTCGGCATCAATGGTGGCATCAAGCAAGGGTTCGCCCGCATGTTCATGAGCCACCCGCCACTGGAAGAGCGTATCGACGCCCTGGCTCGTCGCCGCGGCTAAGAGGTTCCACCGCAAATGAAAAGGCCCGCAGCGATGCGGGCCTTTTTTTTGTCTGTTCAAAAGCTTCAGTGCTTTTCAGGGCCCTTTCGCGGGCAAGCCCGCTCCCACGCCACAGATCATTGTGGGAGCGGGCTTGCCCGCGAAGAGGCCTGGACTAACAACTAATTACTGACTGGAAACCCGATACACCCGTTCCTCAAGTCGCGTCACACCCGCCTCCAGGAACTTCCCGCTCTCACTCAGTACATCCTGATCCTCCAGCACCTTCAGCGACCATGACCCGCCCAACAAACGCTGCACCTCATCATCGAGCACGGCAAACGGTGGTCCGTCCATCTGTACCTGGTCATAGTCGAGCGTAATCAACAACCCGCGACACTCTTTCGGCAGAATCCGATTCAGGTGCGCGGCATATTGCTCACGCATCTTCGGCGGCAACGCAATCAACGCGGCGCGATCATAGAGCGCGGAGCAATCAGCCGTGTCACCGGCCGTCAGCTCAAAGAAATTGCCGCACCAAAGCTCAATGGAGCCTGCCCGATAGACCTTGAACGGCCCCTGCTCACTGACGGCCGGATCAAAGCCATGCTCGCTGAAAAACTCCTCGATGGCTTTTTCCGACAATTCGACTCCCAGGACCTCATGGCCTTGATGGGCGAGCCAAAGCAAATCCAGGCTTTTTCCACATAACGGCACCAACACGCGTGCCCCCTCTTCAAGGCTTAACGCTGGCCAGAACCGTTTCAGATGAGGGTTCACCTGCGGCAGGTGAAAGCCGATCTGATTCGCCGCCCATTTCTTGTGCCAAAACTCCGGCTGCATAAATAACCCCGAAAATTCGATCAAAACACCCTAAAACTTATATTAGATTTAGATTAATGATCTGACTGAAGATGTTGCATCTTAACTCTCAGGAGCTCATTCATGTTCCCCAGCCTGTACATATCCCACGGCTCCCCCATGCTCGCCCTGGAACCCGGTGCCAGCGGACCGGCACTCGCCCGCCTGGCCGCCGAGATCCCCAGGCCCACAGCCATCGTGATTGTGTCTGCACATTGGGAAAGCAATGAGCTGCTGGTCAGCGGCAATCCGCAGCCTGAAACCTGGCATGACTTCGGTGGTTTTCCCAAAGCCCTGTTCGAAGTCCAGTACCCGGCACCCGGCGACCCACGACTCGCCGCAGAGGTTACCGAGCTACTGAAAACCGCCGGCTTTCCTGCGCGAATCGACAGCAATCGGCCTTTTGATCATGGCGTCTGGGTGCCTTTATCGCTGATGTACCCGCAAGCAGACATCCCGATTGTCCAGGTTTCGCTGCCCACCCGCTCCGGCCCTGCTCTGCAGACCCGCGTTGGCCATGCGCTGGCCAGCCTGCGCGAGCACGGCGTCCTGCTGATCGGCTCCGGCAGCATCACTCACAACCTGCGGGAGCTGGACTGGCACGCCGGCCCCGAGAGCGTTGAGCCCTGGGCACTGGCGTTTCGCGACTGGATGATCGAGAAGCTCGAAGCGAACGACGAAGCCGCATTGCATGACTATCGCTCGCAGGCACCGCATGCCGTGCGCAACCACCCCAGCGACGAACACCTGTTGCCGCTGTACTTCGCCCGCGCCGCCGGCGGGCCGTTCAGCATTGCCCACCAGGGGTTCACCATGGGTGCACTGGGCATGGACATCTATCGCTTCGGCTGACGGCCAGACCGAGTCGCGGCCTTCGCGAGCAAGTCGAATGAACCACCGCCACTCTCCAGCCAGGCCTGAACAACAGGCAAAAAAAATCCCCGAACCAGTCGGGGATTTTTCATGTTCGATCAATCAGCCCGAGAGCGGATCAATCTTCGCGGTAGCGACGCAGCTTCAACTGCTTGCCGGCAACGCGAGTGTCCTTCAGCTTGGTCAGCAACTTCTCCAGACCATCTTCCGGCAGCTCGACGAGGCTGAAGCTATCACGCACCTGGATGCGACCGATCGCTTCACGCGCCAGGCCACCTTCGTTGAGGATGGCACCCAGCAGGTTCTTGGCAGCGATACCGTCACGCGCGCCCAGCGCGGTACGGCAACGTGCACGGCCTTCGCCCAGTGGCATCGGAGCGCGACGCTCGCGGTCGCCACGCTCAGGACGATCACCGGAACGCTCTGGACGATCGCCACGCGGTGCATTGTTCGGCACCAGTGGACGCTCTTTCTCGATAGCGGCCAGGTTCAGCGCTTGACCGTTGGTTGCCTTGCGCAGCAGGGCTGCGGCCAGGGCACGCGGGCTGCAACCGATGTCGGCGGTCAGGCGATCGAGCAAATCACCGTGGGTCGATTCGGCCTCGGCCACCAGCGGCGACAGGCTGTTGGTCAGTTTCTTGATGCGCGCATCCAGAACGGCTTGAGCGTCCGGCAGGCGAACTTCAGCAACCTTCTGACCGGTTACACGCTCGATCACTTGCAGCATGCGGCGCTCACGCGGAGTCACCAGCAGCAGTGCACGACCTTCGCGACCGGCACGGCCGGTACGGCCGATACGGTGAACGTAGGACTCCGGATCGTACGGCATGTCAACGTTGAACACGTGAGTGATGCGCGGAACGTCCAGGCCACGAGCAGCAACGTCGGTCGCCACAACGATGTCCAGGCGGCCATCCTTGAGGGAGTCGATCACGCGCTCACGCTGGTTCTGGGCGATGTCACCGTTCAGCGCAGCGGCTTTGTAGCCTTTGGCTTCCAGGGCACTGGCCAGGTCCAGGGTCGCTTGCTTGGTGCGCACGAACATGATCAGGGCGTCGAAATCTTCCACTTCCAGCAAGCTGAGAACGGCCGAAGTCTTCTGGTCAGCATGAACCAGCAGGTGAGCCTGCTCGATCGCGGTAACGGTCTGGGTCTTGCTCTGAATCTTGACGTGCTTCGGATCACGCAGGTGGCGTTCGGCGATGGCACGGATCGACTGAGGCAGGGTTGCCGAGAACAGTACGGTCTGACGGGTTTCCGGCATGGCCTTGAAGATGACTTCCAGGTCGTCCATGAAGCCCAGCTTGAGCATTTCGTCGGCTTCGTCGAGAACCAGGTGGTTCACGGTCGCCAGTACTTTTTCGTCGCGACGCAGGTGGTCGCACAGACGGCCCGGAGTGGCGACAACGATTTGTGCGCCATTACGGATTGCTTTCAGTTGTGGGCCCATCGGCGCGCCGCCGTAGACAGCCACAACAGTCACGCCCGGCATTTGCTTGGCGTAGGTTTCGAAAGCGGTTGCAACTTGTAGCGCCAACTCACGAGTTGGGGCCAGGATCAGAGC
>Ga0209050_1000365_pt1 | contig 86866 bp, 89 predicted proteins | sample Araplavi_mTSA_r2_FD_184276 | JGI IMG/M metagenome (GOLD analysis project Ga0209050, IMG submission 184276) | Arabidopsis root microbial communities from North Carolina, USA - plate scrape MF_Cvi_mTSA_r2 (SPAdes) (version 2) | ecosystem: Host-associated > Plants > Roots > Endosphere | place: USA...
ACCTGGATGAAGCCAAAGCAGAAGCTGCCAAGAAACTGGCGGAAGAAAGCCTGGCCAACAAGCAGACCGGCATCGACTACGCGAAAGCACAAGCGGAACTGGCAGCGGCTATCGGCCAGCTGGCAGCAATCGCAAAACTGCGCAAGATCAAGGGCTAAATCCTTTATCTCGTCGCAATGGAAAGGCAGCTTCGGCTGCCTTTTCCTTTTGGTGCGGCATCGTGCTACGATTTGTGTTTTATGCAACCATAAGCCATGCGCCGACTCCTGCTAGCCGCCTTGATCTGCTGTTCCGCCTCCGCCCACGAGGCGCCGCCTGTCCATAACATCGCCGGCGATTTTGCGGCCACTTGGGACGCCACCCAGAACCTGCCGATGGCTGAACGCGTAGCGGCATTCCGCAAGAACGTGGCGTCGAAATATCCGGAGTTCTATTCCGCCAGCCGCCTGAATGTGACCGAGCAGGTTTACGACGAGCACATTGCCAAGTTCATCGAACGCTTTGGCCCCATTCGCGAAGACTATCTCGATGTCGCTAAGAACTTTGGCGATGAGATGCCGCGCCACATGGCTTCCTTCAGCAAGACGTTTCCCGATTTCCGCCTGACGACGCCAACCTGGCTGGTGCACTCCTTCGGCGAGATGGACGGTGGCACGCGCGATTACGGCAACAGGACGGACCTGATTTTCGGCGCGGACATGATGGTCAAGCTGCATCACAAGGAAGACCTTGCGCCGCTATTCCATCACGAACTATTCCACGTCTACCATGGCGAGCGGTTCGATTGCGCATCCGACGCCATGTGGACCAGCCTTTGGAGAGAAGGGCTGGCGACCTACGTCTCGCAGGTAATGCATCCGAATGCCAGCGAGAGCGAACTGCTGCTGGACTTCCCAAAAGGAATGGCAACGGCTACCCGGGCCCGTCTGCCCGAATCCTGGGACCATCTTGCAAAGGTGTTGGATGTATCCGATAGTGCTACGTCACTTGAGTTGTTCAGCACCAAAGCGGGGAATTCGTCGTTGCCTTCCCGGCGCGGCTACTATCTGGGATATCTCGTCGCCAAAGAAGCCGGCAAGACGCGCGATCTTGTCACGCTGGCTAATATGAAATGCGAGCCGGTGCATGACCTGATTCGCAGCACGGTACGCCAAATGCAAACAGGGCTGCCTTCCAATTAGATTCACGGCAGATCGAAACTGACCCGCATGCCCATACCGGGCTGCTGCCGGCGGACCGCAGCTGGCTGCACATGCCTGGCATATCAAAAAGAGGGAATGAAATGACCACAATCTTCATTACCGGCGCAGCAGGTGCACTTGGAAGCGCAGTCGCAAAAGCCTTCGACACCGCCGGCGCCAACACTGTTCTCATTGGCCGTGATACTGCACGCCTTGAGGCGGCTTGCGGACCCGCCAGCGAGCGCCGCATGCTGGCCGTGGCGGACCTGCGCGACGCGGCCTCGGTCGCCGCTGCTGCTCGCGCCGGCGCCGAGCGCTTCGGCCGTATCGATGCCTTGTGTAATATCGCCGGCGGCTTTGCGATGGGCACACCGGTTCATGCGACCACTGATGCGCAATGGGATGAACTGTTCGACCTGAATGTGCGCAGCCTGCGCAATGCAGTGGCGGCCGTGGTACCTGGCATGTTGGACGGGCAGGGCGGCAAGATCGTGAACATCGCCTCCGGTTCCGCGCGCCAGGGCTTGCCGAACATGGGCGCATACTGCGCCAGCAAGGACGTGGTGATTCGCCTGACCGAATCGATGTCCGCCGAGCTGCGCGGGCAGGGCATCAATGTGAACTGCGTCCTGCCCGGAACGATCGACACGCCAGACAACCGCGCTTCAATGCCTAAAGCAGACCGCAGCAAATGGGTCACGCCCGAAGCAATGGCCGATGTGATCCTGTACCTGTGCAGCCCCGCGGCCCGCGCTATTCACGGGGCGGCAATTCCCTGCATCTGAATCACTTGAGCTGGGTCGGCGCGGCCGTTCTGTTGTGACGAGCGAAGTCGACCAGGTCTGCAGGGTAAAACTCTGAAGCTCGATACCCGCTATCATCGATGTCCAGCAGGAAGGTGATCGCGGCAGCTTCCCACGACCAGTAGCCTTTAAACGAGGTGTCACGCGTGTGTGAGTTGTAATACGGCTCGCGGCGGCTCGCTTCGTACCAATCGTCAAGGTATTTAGCCATTAGCCTTGGTCGCTCATCAGGGAATGCTTCGAATATCTTTAGCATCTTAAAGTAGGGCAGGTGACGCGTGCATTTGTCGGCCGAAGTATCGCGATTCGAGACGTAATAAGACAGCAAGCGTTCAAGCATCCCGTCCATATAGGGATTCTTGTATTCGATTATTCGCGCAATCTCAGGAAGTAGATTGCCCCAGCCGAGCAAAATTCCAAAACAGATCATCCGATTTACGGCTTCAAAGTCGTCTCCAAGGAGGGCATACGTGGCAGTTGTGGAAGAAGCTCCTTTAGGGCTCTGATGATATGCGATGTGAAAGCGCTCATTCACTCGCCACAATTCGACGACGTAGGGATAAAAGTCGCGAAGAGCCGGGAGAGCTACACCTCCAGAATAGCTCAGGGTAAGCAAGTCGATTGCAAGGTCGGCGCTTCCCGACGCTGCAAGCATCCTTCTGCCTTCGTCTTTCGTGGCGAGCCAAGCCGGGTCCCTTAGATTGCGCTGAGCGGCAAAGATCATTGATGACAGGTCGGGAACTCTTTCGGAATAGTATTCATAGTCCAGCAGCTTTTCACGCCTGCGGCTCTGAAAATCCTCTGCTGTAAGCACTTCAATAGACTTGATCTGAATGTCCGAAACTGTCACTTTGCCTCATCAAAAACTTGGTCATTTGATTTTTCGTCGAACTCAATGCGGCGAGCAAAGTCGACGAGGTCAGCGGGGTAGAACTCAGCGCTTCGATAACTGCTGTCGTCGATGTCCAGAAGGAAGGTGATAGCAGCGGCCTCCCATGACCAATATCCAGTGAATCCCGGACCACGCTTATGTGAGTCGTAATATGGTTCGCGGCGGCTTGCGGCGTACCAGTCGTCGAGATATTCGGCCATTAACTGTGGCCGCGCCTCGGGAGCCGCATTGAAGATCTTTAGTGTTTTGAAGTAGGGAAGATGACGGGTGCATTCCGAGATAGTCACATCTCTGTCCGGCACGTAATACGACAGGATCCGTTCGAGCATGCCATCCATACTCGGATTCTTATACTCAATGATGCGCGCCAGATGCGGCATCTCTTCGCCCCATCCAAGCAAAATCCCGAAACAGACCATGCGGTTTACTACTTCGAATTCGTCCCCGAGTAGAGCATAAGTTGCTGTAGTGTAGGAAGCACCGTCGGGACTTTGATCATATGCCAGGTCATACTTCTCATGCATAAGCCACGCTTGCAAGACTGACGGATAGAACGCACGAAGTTCAGCCAAGTTTGCGCCCGCCGAGTAAGACAATGTCAGAAAATCGACGGAGAGACTAGCGAGTGTAGAGGATGCGCGCATCTTTTTGCCGTCATCCCTGCCGGCAAGCCATTCCGGAGACGTTAAATTGCGCCGTCCGATAGGAATTGCAGAGCTCAGGTGCACTGCTTCGTCTTCGTAGTCATCATAGCCCAATAGGGGCTCACGCTTCATGGATTGAAAATCGTCTACCGTCAGTATTTCGATCATCTTAATTAATCGGCATACAGCCAAACTGTCAGGCCGTAGCGCGACCCGAGGTCAGGAGTGATCCCGCTTCGTTGAATACTTCAATTGTCGATGGAATGTCAATAGATTGCCACGTACCGGCCTTCGGGCAAACGTCACCTGCTCTCAATAGCCGCTCTTGCGCAGCAACGTTCAGCCAATCCGTTGAGGTCTCTTTTGGCTTCACTCGGCGCATGAAGTCGATCAAGCCTGCGGGATAAAAAAAATCCGTCGTGTGAATCTGCTACTCGAAACTAACATTAAGTGGCGTCAGGTTTCACGATCTGCCAGATCGATTGTCCGTACTCAGAATCGAAAACAGGCATCATGTCGCCCTTCTTGAAGTGGCGCCCGCTATCGGGCTTTGCCGGGCTAAACCATTGACCATCGGCTGGACAGGGCTGGCCACCGAGGACGCGAAGAATTGAGCTACCGTCATGCAGCTTGACAGGGTTGCGCGGCTTACTTCTGGCGTAATCGGCCATCTCTTTTGGATAGACCAATTCATCCCTATACGTGCTGTCGTCAATACCATACAGGTAAGAGAAGGCTGCGGCGCACATCGTCCAATACCCGTAGTAAGGTGAAAACTCTGGCTTGATCTTTTCGTGCTTTCCCCAGAAATGGGCGACACCCTTCATCGATTTATACCACCCCTTGACGAACTTCCTCATTCCAGACGCGCGTTCAGCAGGAGTGTCTTGATCGATCGCTTCTAGCAGAGGTGTATAGGCTTTCCAATACCATCCGTCTAATGTGGGTCGGTCAGGAAGGAAGAAGCCAAGCAGATCTTCGATAACAGCATCCGACTTTTCATAGTCTGTACCTTCATTGAGTGCACAGATTCGTGGAATCAGGTCTTCACGATGCAACAGCACTGCTGCTGAAAGCAGATTTAAGTAATCGACGTAAGTATCGATCACGTCGTCTAAGACAAAAGGTGGGTCATACTCGTCGTCAGAAACCGTGTCGAGCGCATCAACCCATTCTTCGAATCCTTCCACCACTGTAGTCAGGAACTTCGCAAGTTCATCCAAGTTCTCACCGGCGGTAAGCCGCAATTGGAAAGTAAACCAGAGCCGATTTGCCCGTGAAGATAGAGCGGAAGCTTTTTCGTGTTGATATTCGGCGTCCTTTAGCTTCTCTCTTAAAAAGTTCAAATCGCTATTGAACAGCTCTAAGGTTGATCTATAGCTTTGCTCATCCAAAAAAGGCTGTCGACGCTGTTCTGCAAATTCGATATTGTTCATTTCTTAGTCTTCCTGCGCTTCTTAGGCTTGCCACCTTGATTGTAAGTTGCTTCTGCGGTATCAATGTCCGCACCCGTAAACTCGCGCTCCACATTATGCTCGGCATGATCCTTAGCAAATCGTTGCGCATCGTCCGGCTTATCGACTAGTCCATGCTCTAATATCTTTTCCATGGCCTTTGTGTGTTCAGCCGCTTGGATTGGTGTAACCAAGAAGACATGTCTAGAATAGTTGTCCTTAATCCTCGGTTCCCAGAGGGGGAAATCGCGATTGATTCGACGATTCACCCATTTTTTGCTCATCTGTAGAACTTTGCCGCTCCGTGCTGTCGACGGACTTATTGATGCGCCTTTACGTTTGCGTCCACCTTGGCGAGTCGCTTGACTTTCATGGTCTTTCGCCTCTCCCAATAAGCTCAAGAGACTTGCTTTTTGATTCATATTTGCTTTGGCCTCAACAATAGCGAATTGTTGAGGTTTAGAGCGATTTGTGAGCCAAACGGAGTCAATCCCGTTAGCTAGAACGTGAGTGCTTGGTGTGCAAAGGAAAATGGGGGTCTCATCATCATTAATCTTCTTAAACTGACTTTGCCAGCCTGGTTTTCTCTTAACTTCGCCCCTTCCAACCCAGTCGTGCCCGTTCCAGTCTAATCCCCACTTCTTCTGTTCGATTACGTGATGGTCGACTATATGTTCTCCCATCAACCCCCGGACAGCGAAGTTCAACGCGTTGTAGGTTTCGTAGGCGATGCGCTGCATCGAAGTAGCGGTTTTTGAGGCTGTGGTCTTAGCCTGTGTACGAGGTTTGTCGCCAACGACCTCATGCTGCTGTCCGCGAGAGTGTGAAGGCGTTTCAGTTTTGCTGCTCGTGTGGCCTCCTTGGTTGGCATGGCTTCCACGGGTACTATGACCTGAGTTGTGGGCATGGCTGCTGCGAGATGCGCGCGGCGTTGCGGCGGCGTTCTGTGCCACTGCCATAGCGACAGCTGCAGCATGCTCGCCCAACATCTCTTCCAGGAAGCCTCTGATTTCAGCGGAAGCTTCCCTGATCGGTCCGGCGAGCTTGCCGCGTAGTGACTCCATTGTCGGCATAACATCGCGTGCCAATTGTTCCAGGTGGCTTGGGCACCACCAGTGTCCGGCTGCGATGAACCCGAGCATTGCGATGCTGCTTTCGAGGGCTAAGTTGGCCTGCGCGATCGCTGCTTGAGTATTGCCGGCCCAGTCCAGCGCCCGGACCCATTTGACGGCGCCGCCCTTCTTCACGCCGAGCATGCGCTCGACCATCGCGACGCCGCCGTTGAATGTGCCTTTAAGTGCTTTGCGTTCTTTGTAGAGCGGCTTGAAGACGGTCTTGAATGCACTGCCAACTTCGGGGATGACGCCGAAGGCGGCGAAGCCGAGTCCTATCTTCTCGTCCAAGGTTGCCTTGGCCATTCCGCCATGCTTGTTGATGCGATACAGGCTGCCGCTAACATCGCGTACGTCCATTACCTGGTCGATGATCGGGATTAGCGAAATGAGGCCACCAATTACTTGCGCCGAGACCATCTGATCTTCGTTGAAATCGCCCAGAATCAGGTCTTCCAGAAACTGGACACAATCGTCAATGATGCTCACGCTTGTTTCCTTTCATATTCCAGGCGTGCTTGTTCAATCGCGAGCCTGCCTTCTTCGCGCACCTTCGGATCCTTATGTAGGCCTTCAGGCAGTGGGGGCGATTCCCATTCGCGCGGGTCTTCGCCAAACTCCACGGTGTATTCGCCGTATGGCACGCTCAATAATCGCGCTTCGCCCTTGTCATCCAAGGTGCCTTCACGAGTCGTGCCATCGGCAAAGCGAACTCGATACGGAGCCCCTGGAATAGCATCCAAGTCATCGTAGTGGAACAGAAGGTCAATGTCGTTCTTTGCCTGGCTTGGCTTGGGCAGCGCAGGAAGACTTGCTTCGCCCCTTGCTGGGCCCGCGAGTTCCTTCTTGCTGGCCTTGAATTCGACCTTGCCCGGCGCGTTGAGCGTGATATTGCCACCTTCTATTCGGATCGCTGCGCCTTGGGTAGTCAGCAGAACGTGCTGCTTTGCGACTATGTTGACTTCGGCTGTAATGCTGGCAACCGTAACGGATTTATCCGCAGTCAGAGTCGTTGACGATTCCTGACTCTGGCTGCTGACTTTTCCGCTTGCGGCATGCAGGTGCAAACCCGTTTCTTGATTCGGCTTCTCCTTAGCGTTGGCTTTACCGTATGTGAACAGGCTGATGCCGCCGACGGCGGAATGCAACAAATTGGCCTGTGCGGCGAAGTTGATGTCCTGGTTGGTTGTCACGCTGCTTGAGTTGTCGGAACTAAGTAGCGCATCGGCTGGTGTTACAGCGACGATTCCGGATGGGCTATCGACTTGGAGCAGCGGGGCGCTTGGGGACGGTGCATCGGCGGCGTCGCGCGATGACAAGGTGTCGGAAGTATGCCGCAAACCCGCGACCACGGGGAGGCGGTCTGTCTCGACTTGCTTTGGCAAGTCGGCGCGATGTGTTCTAGCTTGATCGGTCAGCGCCACTTGCAATTGGCTCGCACTCTCAATTTGGCTTTGTGCGCTGCGTGCATCCAGAACTTTTCCGCTGGCGCCACGTGACGCTTGGGTTGAGAGAAGCATGCCCTCTCCTGCGCGCAATGCCAGGGCACGCTCGGTCTTCAGCTCCGCGCCAAAGCCGGTGGTTTGCAGGCGCTGGTTGTCGGTCTGGTGGCGCAGGTGGCCCAGGTTCAGTTCCGCCGTGCCCTGGTGCGGCTTGGCGTGGCGTTGCAGGCCAACGCGCGATTGCCCGGGCGTATCGTCAAACACGAGCTGGCTGTAGGCCCCGGAGCCTGATTGGCTGGTCTGCATGGCCTGGCTTTTCAGGCCGGACAGGGCTGCGGGGTGGGCGTGGCCGCCCGCTTCGCCTGGGAACCAGGCGGGCGCGTTGCCGGTCGCTGCGCCGGTGCCGCTGGCAATCTTGTTGTGCTGTGCGTCGGCTTGGCCGTCGCCGTTGTACAAGGCGCCGATGATCACAGGGCGGTCGATATCGCCTTCGAAGAAGTCGACCAGCACTTCCTGTCCCACGCGCGGCAGGGCGTTGCTCCCCCAGTTTGCACCGGCGATCGGGGCCAGCGGGGTGGCGACGCGCACCCAGGTGCCGGCGCTGTCGTCAGCGGGAGCGCCGGTGTCGCCGGCTTGCAGGGAGGGCGACAGGCGGCTATGGCTGTTCTGGCCGCGCTGCCAGTGGAACTGCACTTTCACGCGGTGGTCGCGGTCCGTATGGATAGGTGCGCTGGCCGCGCCGACCACGATGGCGGTCTGCTGGCCTTGCACGGTGGGGCGCTTCCATTCGGCGTTGCTGCGGTAGGGCAGGGCGGCGTCGATGGCGTCGATGCGGTTGCGATATAGCGGGCGTTCGGCGATGGTTTTGCCGACGGCGTGCAGGCTGTCCGTCAGTTCGGCGTCGTTCAGCAGTTGCAGCGACGCGATGCCAATCTGCTGCTGGATCGACGAGCGGGTTTCTGCCGCGAGGTTGTTGTGCATCAGGTGCAGCACGCGGGTCACGATGTACTCGCCGCTGCCGCCGCTGGCTGGTTCGCCTTGCAGGGCGAAGGTGGTGGCGGGCGCCATGGTGCGCACGGTGCCCGCGCCGGTCATCGATTTGCGGGCGACGTCGAGTGCTTCCAGGCGGCGCTCGGCCAGGCGCTGGCCATGTTCACGGTTGGCGTAGTTGTAGGCGCCTGGTATGTCGCGGGCAGCCAGGGTGATGTCGCCGCTGGCCTTGCCGCTGGCGCTGACCTTGCGCTGGTCCAGCGTGCGATAGTCCCAGCTTTGCAGGGACACTTCGGTCGTCAGCAAGCTGGCCTGCATGCGCCAGCGGTCCATGCTGTCTTCGCGCATGACGGCGCCGGCCTGGGTAAAGCGTACGCTGGCCTGTTCGTTGGGGCGGAAGGCAGGATTGTGGTCGGCAATCACCAGCACGTGTCCGTCGCTGCGGTGCTCGTAGTAGTAGAACAAGCCTTCTTCGGCCATCAGGCGTTCGGCGAAGGCCCAGTCGCTTTCCTGGTATTGGGTGCAAAGGCTGCGCTTGGGATAAATGCTGCGGTCGGCCAGCTCGAAGCGCCATTCCGGTACCAGCTTGCCTTGGCCTTGCCAGCTGCCCAGCACGGCGTCGAGGATGTCGCAGACGGACAGGTCTTGGAAGATGCGGCTGTCACGGTTTTGGGCGAGGAAGGCGGTCCACGGCTCCATCCGTAACTTGTATCGTGCTAGTCCTCCATTTGAGCCAAGCAGTTCAACGGCAGTCACGTGGCCATGAAAGGGGCGCAGGGCTTGCGGGCCGGCGGCGGTGACCAGTTCCAGCAAAATTGGCTGCCCAATCAAGGACTTGAGCGGGATGGCTGCGTCAGTGGAGAGGGCGGAAATGTCGAAAGAGTAGGGCTTGCCGATGGCTTCTTCACCGCGCACGCATTCGGCCAATAAGTCGGACGGCGCTGTCAGCCGCAGCAGCCGCGTATCTTGTGTAAGGCGATCCAGCATGGCGTTGCATTTTCAATAAGCGTACGGATCGCCATTACAGCTTAGAAATAAATTGCAAGCAAGCGAGATTTCAATCGTGCGCGGGTCCCTTCAATGGCACATGCCGTAGGCCTGCTTGTCTTCGAACCAGCGATAGGTGAAGGTGCGGGAAACGTAGCGCTTCTCGCCGATGATGACGTCGGGCGGGGTCAGGTCGAAGCGCTTCGGCATTTTGCCTTTGATGATCAGGCGGTAGCGGAACTGGGTGGCGTCGCTGGTGCCAACGGCGAACAGGACCAGCGGCACGCCGTGGACGATTTCGACGATTTCGGGCTTTCCGTTGGTCGGGCGCTGGTAGACGCTCAATACCGTCGCGTTTTCAATCAGCGGGCCTTTCGGCTCGGTGACCTGGAAATGGGCGGTGGCAAAGTGAACCTGGGTCGTGCGGGGCAGCATGTAGTTGATCCCGATCTCCATGCCGCCTTCGGCTGGTTGGGGCAGGACTGTGGTGGCAGACACCGTAATCCCGCGCGGAAACTCGAAGGTGTCGGCGTCAACCGGGGTGCTGCAGTCGGGGGACGTGGCCTGGTACAGCGACGCTGGCGTGTAGGTATCGCCGCAGCCGGCAAGGGCGAGCAACAGGGCGAATGGCGCGGCTTTGCGCATAGTGTGAACCTCTTGTTTTTAGTTGTGACAGTTTACCTGACCGGCTAGCGGAGTGGTGCGCCGCCCGCCCGGCCCCGGTGTTAGTCTTGAACTAAAAGTAGCGATGGAGGCACCCATGATCCACCATCTGGGCATTGTGGTTTCGGACTTCGTGCGCAGCGCGGCACTCTATGATGCTTGTCTGGCGCCGCTCGGGATCCGGCGCGCGGTGACCGACCTGGACTGGGCCATTTATGCCGCCGCCTCGGGCCATCCATTCCTGTGGGTGGGGTCGGAAATTCCCAGCTATTGGGAGAGCGGGCACGAAGCTTCGCGTAGTCCCATCCATTTGGCTTTCTCAGCCCCGGACCGGGATGCGGTGAATGCGTTCTACCATGCGGCGATCGACCTGGGGGCCGAAGATAACGGCCCGCCAGGTCCTCGCGTCAGCGATGCAAATTTCTACAGTGCCTTCATTATTGACCTCGACGGCAACAACATCGAGGCCACCGTACAGGAATCCTAGCCTCGCTTCAGCCGGCTGCGCACGGCGGCCGACTTCATCAGGGATTTCCATTTCTGCCGTTCGGCGATCCGTTCCAGCGCGGTCTGCTGGTTGCGGCGTACTTCGCGCTGCAGCTTGTGGAAGTTGCGCAGGCGGTCGTTGTCCACATGGCCGACCACAGCGCAGCCGGGTTCGCCTTCGTGCCGGCAATCGCGGAACTGGCATCCTGCCGCCAGCGACTCGATATCGTCAAAGGCCGACGATAAGGATTCCGGGCTCAGGCTGCGCAAGCCCGGCGTATCGATGATGCAGGCGCCGGCGGGGCATAAGTGCATCGACCGCGCAGTCGTCGTGTGGCGGCCGCGATGATCGGTGCGGCGCACGCCGCCGGTTTCCTGCGCTGCGCCGGCCAGGGCATTGGTCAGGGTCGACTTGCCGGCGCCGGAAGATCCCAGCAGGCAGATGGTCTGGCCGGCGCCCAGCCATGGGTCCAGTTGCGCGACGGAAGCCGGGTCGGTGCCGTTCACCAGTACAAATTGCGTGCGCGCCGGCAAGCGTTCCGTCAGCGCAGCCACCAGGCCATCTTTGTCGGCGCAGAGGTCCGGCTTGCTGAGGACAATCAGGGGCGTGACTTCGGCAGCAGCCGCCAGTGCCAGGTAGCGTTCGATGCGGCGCAGATTGAAGTCGCCGTCCAGCCCCATCACCAGCAATGCGGTGTCGATATTGCTCGCAATCGGCGGCGCGTCGGCGCGGGCGAACTGGTTCATTGGGGATAAGCGCTGGCTTATCCACACCTCGTTGAGCGGATTGGACGCGGCGATGACCCAGTCGCCAACGCAAAGCGGTGTTTCGGCCAGCAGGCGCGGCAGGGCGCGCGCGTGGAATTCGGCACTGCCGTCGTGCAGGGTGATGCGGTCGCGCTGGTACTCGGTGATGCGGCACAGTCGGCCGCCGGGCGTTTCGGCGCCGGCTTCTGCCAGGCGCGAGATGATGGTGTTGTTAAGTCCGATACTGCGCAGTGCTTCGTAGTCGAAGTCGATCATGATGAGCGTTTTCCATAGGTGAACACGGCCAGCCACGCGCGGCGTGGCAAGCAGGAATAGTCTGGAAAAGTCGGCGCCCGGCCGGGCGCTCTAGCTCAAACGCTGAAGGTCAGGCAGCCGACAGGAGGGCAAGATCAAACGAACGCATGGCAAATCTCCTGTGGGTTGGTGGGAAAGCCGCCAGTGTCGCACCGGCGGCGGGCCAAGTCAATGCGGTGGCTCGCGGTCGACGGTGCGGACTTCGGAGCACTCGGGCTGCAGCGCTTCTTCAATCACTTCCAGTGCCAGGTGGGGCCGGGCGGCGCCGCACATGAAGATATCGGCGGCCGCGAAGCCGTTTTCCGGCCAGGTGTGGATCGAAATATGGGACTCTGCCAGCAGCACCACCCCGGTCACGCCTAGCCCGCTGCCGAAGCTGTGGAAGTGGCTATGCAGCACCTGTGCGCCAGCCGCAGCCGCTGCGCCGCGCAGCAATTGCTCAATTTTCGTGCAGTCCGCCAGCAAGCCTGGCTCGATGCCGGACATGTCAGCCAGCAGGTGCGTGCCGCTGGGTTGGTGAATGCTCACTTGTGGCCTCCACCGCCGCCGCCGCTGCCCCAGCTGCCGGAACTGGAGGACCAGCTGCTGCCGTGGCCACCGCTGCTGCTGGAAGAAGGCTCGCTGATAAACCTGATCCAGCTTGTGCCGACACTGAACATGCTTACCACCAGGGCGTAGCCGAAGAATTTGTTCATTTTTTCTGTTGATCGTCGATTGCATCCAGCACCAGGGCTGGCAGGTAGAGTGCAAGGGCAGCCATGAAGGTGACGCCAATGCTGCCGCCGAAGTTGAACAGCAGCGGAATCGCATTCAGCGCGAGCATGCCGATGATCCAGTTCTTGGCCGAGCGCGCGTAGCGGCCCTTGCTGAAATCCTGGGTGTCGACGCTGCCGGCTTTTTCCGTGCCTTTGACCGCATCGCCGAACCAGGCTTTGAGCTGGTCCCAGGCGACTGGGGTGGAGCGCGACCAGCCAAGTTCGGTGGTCGTGAGCTCGGCCGCCAGCGTTACCTGCTGGCGTTTATATTCGTAGACATGCGTGTGGTCGCCTACCGATACACGCCAGTTGAAGGCGCCAGCCGCATAAGTCACGACGGAGTTGTAGTCATACAGCTTGCTGTAGTCGGCCTTGTCGAACGTGACGGTCTGGGAGTCCAGCACCTTTGCTTCCGGCCACTGGTCCATGACGTTGGCGCGCGACCAGCCGTCTTCCGTCTCGACCAGCCAGGTGAAGCCATTCCGGCTGCCGTACAGCAGGTATTCGGTCCAGCCGCTGCCTTCGTCGTCGGCGCGGCGCATGACGCCGATGACGGTGAAGTCCTGGTTGCCCAACTTGCCTGTGGCGCCCAGCGGCAGCGTGAAATACTCTTTCTCTTGCCGCTCGCCGATGGCGATGACTTCCGCTTTCGGGCTGGCTGCGTCGATCTGGGTCTGGCAGGACTGGCAGACCAGGCTTGCCGTCAGGCCGGGCAAGTATTTGATCTGGGTGCCGCAATTCGGGCAGTCCAGCGCATCGAGCTTGCCGCGATAACGTCCGCTGGTGCGCTTGATTTCATCTACGTCCCGCAGCAACTGGGCCTGCATGCCTTCCAGCGTGACCGAGACGCCGGTGTACATCAGCGGTGGGCCTTCGTCGGAATAGTCGAGGGTAATGAAGTGGTCGTTGCGCCGGAAGTCGGCGACTTTCGCCTGCCAGCCGTCACCGACCTTGAACGGCAGCTCGCCCTGGCCGCCGATGCATTGCGCGGTCCTGACGTCGGCCGACATATAACGCGCGCCAACCAGTTGGTAGGGTTTGCCGGGAAGGATGTCCTCGAAAGCCGGCAGCTGCGAATCCGGTTTGCGCAGCGTGGTTACCGTGTACTGGCCGGACGCGTCGCCCAGCCAGCCACTGGTGGCATCGTCAAAAACGATGAACCACTCGTTCCACATGCCGGCGTCGTAACGCAACTGGATGCGGCCGACCACATTGAAGTTGCGGCCGCCCAGCACGCCGCTGGTGCCAATCTGGATCGGGGAGTAATCCTCCAGCACCGAGGAAATCTTGCCCAGGTCTTTGACCGCGCCCGCTTCCTTCAGTACACGCGTGTTGCAGTACTCGCACACCGCCATGACGGAGGCATGCGAGCGGAAGTTAACCTCTGCACCGCAGCTAGGGCAGGAAACTGTTTGCATGCGGCCTGGCTTATCCGATCAGTTTTTTGAGCAGTTCGGCCTTGGTGGCGTCGTAATCGGCTGGCGAGATCAGGCCCTTGTCCAGCAGGGCTTTCAGCTTGCCGAGGCGGTCTTCGATCGATTCCTGTGCTGGCGCGGCCGGTGCGGCAGGAGCTGCCGCCGCTGGAGCCGCGGCTGGCGCTGGTGCTGCGCCAGGATTCAGAGCCTGGCCCATGGCCTGGCCCATCACCTGGCCTACCGTCAGGCCAGCACCCAGGCCGGCGCCCATGCCTGCCAGGCCGCCTTCGTTGCCGGCTGCCAGCGGGATCGATTGCGCCACCTGGTATTTGGTGTAGCCGGCCATCTTGTCGGCGCTCATGCCGCCTTTCATGCCGGCGGAGATACGCTCGTCCAGCGCAGCCTGCAGTTCTTCCGGCAGGCTGACGCTGGCCACATTGAATTCATCCAGGCCAATGCCGTAGCGCGCGAACGCGTCGGCCAGGCCGCCTTTGACTTCCTGCGCCATCAGGGCCTGGTTGGCCGCCATGTCGAGGAAAGCGATCTGCGAAGCGCCCAGCGAATTGGCCATGGAGGCCAGCAGGATGCCGCGCAGCTGGTCTTCCACGTCGTCGCGGGTGTAGATATTGCGGGTGCCGCTCAATTCGGTGAAGAACTTGCGCGGATCGGTCACGCGGTAGGAGTACATGCCGAAAGCGCGCACGCGGATCATGTCGAAATCCTTGTCGCGGATCGTGATCGGCTGCGGGGTGCCCCACTTACGGCCGGTCTGCACGCGGGTGCTGAAGAAGTAGACATCCGACTTGAACGGCGAGTCGAACAGCTTGTCCCAGTTCTTCAGGTTGGTCAGCAGCGGCAGGTTTTGCGTGGTGAGCTTGTGGGTGCCGGGGCCGAACACGTCGGCGATCTGGCCTTCGTTGACGAATACCGCGATCTGCGATTCACGCACAATCAGCACACCGCCGTTCTGGATTTCGAAGTCCTGCATCGGGTAGCGCCAGGACAGCACGCCTTCCGTGTCTTCATTCCACTGCAGTACGTCGATAAACTGCTTCTTGATAAAGCTGCCGATACCCATGATGTGACCTCTTAGGAAATGCAGGCGGCGTTGATGCCACCGATGGAAAGCGAAATAGTGCCGAGCAGGCCGCCAAAGGCGCTGTTGTCGGCTTCAATCTGGTCTTGCGCCATTTTCAGGCAGCGCGTGGTGACTGCGTAGCCCAGCGCTTGCACAATCATCGCGCCAAAAGCCCAGGCCAGGAACTGCTGCCAATTATTGGTATGCAGGATGCTCGATGCGATGGTCATCGAAAAGCCCAGCATGGCGCCGCCCAGCGACAGCGCTGCGGCGTGGTTGCCCTGCCGGATCAGCTTTACTTCGTCATATGGCGTCATCCATGTATAGGCTTTGAAGAAGACTACCAACAATAATGCGGCCAGCGCCAGATGGACCAGATAATTTAGGATGGCGTTCACGTCGATCCCCGGTTAAAGTGACAAGCTTGTAGCAAAAGAAACATATTAGAACAAAAGCATTCAAATGACCAAAAAGATTCTCATTGTTTCAGTCTTCGTCGTCGCTTCCTGCGGGCTTGCCTACGAATTAATCGCCGGCGCACTTTCCAGTTACCTGCTGGGCGATTCGGTGCTGCAGTTCTCCACCATTATCGGCTGTTACCTGTTCGCGATGGGCGTCGGGGCGCATTTTTCCAAGTATGTGAAAGACGAGGACGTGCTGGCGCGCTTCGTCGACATCGAAATGGCGGTGGGCCTGATCGGCGGCCTGTCGGCTGCCGTGCTGTTCATGACGTTTGCCTGGGCTTCCGCGCCTTTCCGCACCATGCTGTACACGATGGTATTCCTGGTGGGGGCCATGGTGGGGATGGAGATTCCGCTGGTGATGCGCGCTTTGAACTCGCGCCAGACCGAGTTCAGTGAACTGGTCAGCCGGGTGCTGACCTTCGACTACCTCGGCGCCCTGGCAGTGTCGCTGCTGTTCCCGCTGGTGCTGGCGCCGCAGCTTGGGCTGGTGCGCACCGGCTTCCTGTTCGGGATGCTGAATATCGCGGTGGCCCTGTGGACAATTTACGTGTTTCGCACAGAGCTGGCGAACGTGGCGGGCCGTTTGCTGCGTGCCAGCGCTGTGATGCTGGCGCTGGTGATCGGTTTCAGCGCCGCTGACCGCCTGACCGGCTGGGGCGAGCATGGGCTGTTTGGCGATGAAATCGTGTATTCGACCAGCACGCCGTACCAGCGCCTGGTGATCACCAAGTGGAAGGACGACCTGCGGTTGTACATCAACGGCAACCTGCAGTTCTCCTCGCGCGATGAGTACCGCTACCATGAAGCGCTGGTGCATCCGGTGATGGGCGCACTGCCGTGGGCCAAGCGGGTGCTGATCCTGGGTGGCGGCGACGGGCTGGCGCTGCGTGAAGTCTTGCGTTATCCACAGGTGGAACACGTGACGCTGGTGGACCTGGACCCGGCCATGACGGCCGCCTTTACTACGCGCGACGAGCTGGTGGCGCTGAACAAGGGCTCATTCCGCGACAAGCGCGTGACCGTGGTTAATGCCGATGCAGCGATCTGGCTGCAGCAGAACCAGGGCATGTTTGATGCAGCGATTGTCGATTTCCCTGATCCTTCCAGCTTCGCGCTGGGCAAACTGTACTCGGTGCCGTTCTACGGCATGCTGAAAAAGCATATCGCGGCCAATGGACTGGTGGTGGTGCAAGCGACCTCGCCGTTCTTTGCACCGCACGCTTATTGGACCGTGGACGCCACGCTGCGCGACGTAGGCATGCGTACCTGGCCGTACCACCTGTACGTGCCGTCGTTTGGCGAGTGGGGCTTCATCATGGCTTCGCCGCAGCTTGATTACCGGCCGCCCGAGTCGTACAGCCTGCCGATGCGCTTTCTGAATGCGGAAACAACGCGCGCCATGTTCGCCTTCCCGCCCGACATGAAGCCGCTGCCGATGGCGCCGAACCGCCTCAACACTCAGTCGCTGGTGCATGAATTTGAGCAGGACTGGCGCAGGGTGATTCGCTGATGCTGCGTCGTTCTTTCCTGGCCTGGGCCGCGGCCAGCGGCGCTACCGCTGCGGCCAGCGTGGCGGGCTACCTGCGCTGGCAGGAGATCACGCCGGTCGTGAATGCGCCCGGCCGGGAGGAAGGGCACTTCCTGCGCGACCGCAAGCCTTTGCCTGCACCTTCGCAATCGCTGACGACAGATGTGCTGATCCTCGGCTCCGGCGTCGCCGCGCTGACTGCTGCCTGGCAGCTGCGCAAGCAGGGGCATGACGACTTTCTGATGCTCGATGGGCCGGAGCCGTATGGTAATGCGGCCGGCGGGCGATTCGGCACGCTCGGCTTTCCGACTGGTGCGCATTACCTGCCGCTGCCGACGGAGGAATGCGCCCATGTGCGCGAAATATTGGCGGACCTGGGAGTGATCCAGCGTGGGGCGACGTCGCGCAAGCCTTATTACGATGAGCGGTTTTTGCTGCATGCGCCGGAAGATCGGCTGCTGTTCAACGGCGTCTGGCAGGAAGGCGTGCTGCCTCACGCTGGCGTGCCCGATGCCGAACTGGCCGAGCATAAGCGCTTCTTTGCACAGGTGGAGGCGTTGCGCGGTGCGGTCGGGGCCGATGGCCGGCGCAGGTTCACCTTCCCCAGCGAGCATTCGTCGACGGATGCCGAGTCGGTGCAGCTCGATGGGATGAGCTTCGGCACGTGGCTTGCACAGCATGGTTATCGGGCGCCTTCGCTGCTTTGGTATATGGACTACTGCTGCCGCGACGATTATGGCGCGGGAGTGGACGCGGTGTCCGCCTGGGCCGGATTGCACTATTTCTGCGGGCGTGGTGGCGAGGCAGAGAACGCGGAACAGGGGGCCTGGCTGACTTGGCCGGAGGGCCTGCAGGCGCTGGTGAGTGGCATGGAGGGGCTTGCGCGGCCAAAGCGGCTCGCCGGCAGTGCAGTACGCGTGCGAGTGGATAACGGCAGCGGTGGAACAGGCCGCGGGAAGGGCGTGGAGGTGCTTTGCTTCGCGCTGGAACGCGGGGTGCCTCGTACATTCACGATCCGCGCGCGGCGCGTCATTTCCGCCATGCCTCTGCATGTCGCGGCGAAGGTTGTGGAAAACATGCCGGATGTCCACAAGCAAATTCACGCGCCATGGATGGTCGCGAATTTCCTGATGAAGCGTTTTCCACAGGAGTTGCCGGAAGTGCCGCTGTCTTGGGATAACGTCGTGCACGGGACGAAAGGCTTGGGCTATGTGGTTTCGACGCACCAGGACATTCGCGTTGCGCCTCCGGAGAAAACAGTCTTTACCAGCTACGTGGCGCTGGCCGACCGCGACCCGCGCGAGGCGCGCAAGTGGATGATGGCGGCCAGCGGCGAAGAACTGCTGGCGCTGGCGAGCATCGACCTGAAGGCGGCCTACGGCGCGCAGTTCGAGCGTTGCGTGGAGCGGGTGGATATCACGCTTCGCGGGCATGCGATGGCGGTGCCCGTGCTGGGATTCCGCAACGATGCTGGCCTGAAGGCGCTGCGGGAAATGGATGGCCCGGTGCTGTTTGCGCATTCTGATTTGAGCGGCTTCTCGGTGTTCGAAGAAGCGTCCTGGTGGGGATACCGCGCAGCGCAGAAGGCACTGCGCGGTTGATCGCTGGCTCAGGCAGCCGGAGGCAAGGTGTTGGAATAGACCGAAACACCATCGAGATCACGCAGGTCGATGGTGAATGCCTTCGTTTGCGGATCAATGTTCACTTCGCCAAAAAACTGGAAGCCTGCGAACGGCGAGAGGTTGGCCTGTCCGGCCGGCGGGGCTTTCTGGAACTTTACCTGCGGGCCGAACGTCGCATCCAGGGCGTTAGGGCCGAAGGTACCGGCATTCAGCGGGCCGGCAACGAATTCCCAGAATGGTGAAAAGTCGGTGAACTGGGCTTTTGCCGGATCGTAGTAATGGGCGGCGCAGTAGTGCACGTCGGCAGTTATCCACACGACGTTCGTGATCGCCTTGATGTCGCGTAGCAGGCCTGCGATTTCGATTTCACGGCCCAGGGGCACACCGTCGTTTCCGTTGGCGATCGCCTCCCAGCGCGCGGTGCCGCTGGCATCCTTGCCATCGGGTACCCATAGCCCAATCGGCATGTCCGCCGCAATCACTTTCCACGTTGCGGTTGATTGCGAGAGCGAGTCCTTGAGCCATTTGACTTGTGCCGCGCCGAGGAAGGCGCTTGCATCGCTTTCGACAGCTTGCAGGTTGGTGCTGTTTGGGCCGCGATACGACCGCATGTCGAGCACAAACACGTCGAGCAAAGGGCCGTAGGGAATCCGGCGATAGACGCGCTGCGATTCGGGTTGGTCGCCCCAGCGCATCGGGGCGTATTCCAGGAAGGCCTGCTTGCCGCGTGCGATCAGGGTCTGGATGTTCTTTTCAGTGTAGCGGGCGTCGCCGCTCAGGTCTTTCGATGCTGACCAGTTATTCGTGACCTCGTGGTCATCCCATTGCCAGATCTGCGGCACTTCGGCGTTGAAGCGGCGGATGTTCTCGTCCATCATGTTGTAACGGTAGCGGCCGCGGAATTCATTGAGCGTTTCGGCCACTTTCGAGACTTCCGGGATCACGAGATTTTTCCATGTGCGGCCATTTTCGGCTTTCACCTCCGCGCTGATCGGGCCGTCGGCGTAGATGTTGTCGCCGCTGTGGACAAAGAAGTCCGGCTGGCGCTTGCGCATCGCTTCATAGATTCTCATGCCGCCAAACTCGGGGTTGATCCCCCAGCCCTGGCCCGCAGTGTCGCCGCTCCAGACGAAACGTATTGGACGTTTGCCGTCAGGCGATGGCATTGTGCGGAAGCTTCCTGTTACGAGCTCGCTGCCAATTTTCAGGTCGGTCGCGCTGTCGTAGGAGACACGCAGGAATATCTTCTGGCCGGAGGGCAGGCCGGTCAGCTCGATTCGGCTGGTGAAATCGCTCGCCTCAGTCGCAGTCGGCCCGAGGACCTGGCGTGGATTGAGGAAGCTGTCCGTGGTGTCGAACTCCACCCGCATGCGGGCAGGGCGGTCGGAGCGTGACCACACGACTGCGCGGCCATCGCCGATGTCGCCGATCTGGAATCCATAAGGGAGCTTGGGGCGTTCCGATTCAGCGGCAATGATGGTTGGGGCGCCGGTGCTGCTGCCGGAGCCGCAGCCAGTCAGGCCGAATGCTGCCGTGCCTACTGTGAGTGCCCCTGAGTGGGTGAGGAAGCGTCTGCGGGTATAGCCAGGATGCGTCATATTGGACCTTCATTGATGTTGAACGGTACATCAATGTATTTTCGGAATATGACGGGCGATTGACGAAAGGCCTCTTCATGTTCGAAGAGGCCTTTCGGGGGGAAGCGGGATTACTTGGCTGCTGGAGCTGCGGCCGGGGCTGGAGCTGCTGCCGGGGCCGGGCTTGCCGTCACCTCGGACTTGGTTTCAGCGGACTTTTCGGCTTTCTTGTGGGTGCCCTTGTGAGCGGTCTTCTTTTCGACCTTGGCTTCAGTCTTGGCTTCCACCTTCGCGTCTACCTTGGCTTCAGCTTTGGCGCTGGTGGCTGCAACGGCGGCGGCAGGAGCAACTGCTGGCGCTGGAGTGGTAGGAGCAACTGGGGTGGTAGCGAAAGCAGCGGTAGCGAACAGGCCGGCGATCAGGGTAGCGATGGTCTTTTTCATGGTGTGTGTCCTTTAAAGTCGAATTTGGGGTCTTTGAGGTTGGCGAAGATTACTTGGCTGCTGGAGTGGCAGGAGTTGCAGCCGGTGCAGGCGCCGCGGCCGTGGTCGCAGCCGGGCTCGCCTTCACTTCAGACTTGGTTTCAACAGGCTTTTCGGCCTTCTTGTGGGTGCTCTTGTGAGCGGTTTTCTTTTCGACCTTTGCTTCGGTCTTGGTTTCTGCCTTAGCTTCTACCTTGGCTTCGGCGGCAGGTGCTGCGGCAGGTGCTGGAGTGGCCGGAGCAACAGGAGTGGTAGCGAACGCAGCGGAAGCGAACAGGCCGGCGATCAGGGTAGCGATAATCTTTTTCATGGTGTGTGTCCTTTGAACGAGTAGTTTTTAATCTGGTTGGCGAGAATTACTTGGCTGCTGGCGCAGGCGCCGCGGCGGCGGTGGTGGTGCTCGCCTTCACTTCGGTTTTGGTTTCGGCAGGCTTTTCAGCTTTCTTGTGCGTGCCTTTGTGTTCGGTTTTCTTCTCGACTTTCGCGTCGGTCTTGGCTTCAACCTTCGCTTCTACCTTGGCTTCAGCCTTGGCGCTGGTGGCGGCAACCGCTGCCGCAGGAGCTGCTGCTGGCGCTGGGGTGGTTGGGGCGACTGGGGTGGTAGCGAAAGCAGCGGTGGCGAACAGGCCGGCGATCAGGGTAGCGATGGTCTTTTTCATGGTTCGTGTCCTTTGGGAAGAATTGGTATAAATCGTTTAGCTAATTATCTGGTTACTTCTTTTCAGCGGCAGGTTTCTGGACTTCCTGCTTCACTTCCTGTTTGACTTCGGCTTTGACTTCGGCTTTGACTTCAGCCTTCACTTCAGCCTTTACTTCCGGGACCGCTGGGGTAGCTGGGGCAGGAGTTTGTTGTGCGAATGCGGCGCTTGCGAACAGACCGGCGATCATGGTTGCGATGACTTTTTTCATTTTTAAATCCTCACTATTAGTTGATCTTGTGTAGCGCACTGTTTCCTGTGTCACTGAGCTGAAAACGGGGTGACTCAGCAGTGTGTTGACGGTCATTACAAACCCTTACATTTGTCGCAGATTTACAAAACTTTACGCAGGACTCATCGAAGCGACATGCTGCCTCCCTAAAGTGGCTCTACCCACTAACCTTTAAGAGGAGATGTCATGAACAAGAAGTCCTGGATCGCAATCGCCGCTTTTGTCGCCGCCCTGGGGGGGGCCGCTGCCTATGCCGGCGGCAACCATGCAGGCGGCCATGGCCATGGCCACGGGCACGGGCACGGGCACAGCCCGTGGACGATGGACGCTGCGCAGGCGGACAAACACATCGAAACAATGGTGGCGCACATCCTGCCAGACGCTACGGAAGCGCAGAAGTCGCGCCTGACCGAAATCGCCAAGGCCTGCTTCAATGACGTGAAGCCGATCCACCAGCAACTGCAGGAGGGGCATGAGGCGATGGGGCGGCAGCTCGCCCAGCCGGCAATCGACCGTGCCGCGCTGGAAACACTGCGCGCCGACCATGTGAAGAAAATGGACCTGATGTCACGCCGCGTGCTGGCTGCTGCGATGGATGCGGCCGAAGTCCTCACGCCGGAACAACGCACCAAGTTCATGGGCGCCTTGCACATGATGGCGACGAGCCATATGGGGAGCCATTAAGCTATAGTCTCAACCATGTCCCAACCCCTTGTCCTCATCATCGACGACGACCAGCGCCTGGCGGCCATGGTTGAAACCTACCTGGCCCAGAATGGCCTGCGCGTGGAGCATGCCGACACCGCGCAGGCCGGGTTGGACCGGCTGGCGCAGGCCGCTTCGGGCACTTTCTCTGCCGTGATCCTGGACCTGATGCTGCCCGACGTCGATGGGCTGGAAGTTTGCCGGCGCCTGCGCGGCATGCCGCAACCGCTGCGCAGCCTTCCGGTTCTTATGCTGACGGCCAAGGGGGACCCGCTCGATCGCGTCATCGGCCTGGAGCTGGGGGCCGATGACTATTTGCCCAAGCCGTTCGAGCCGCGCGAGCTGCTGGCGCGGCTGAGGGCCCTGCTGCGCCGCCCGACGCTGGCTGACACGGGCAGCGCTGCGGCTTCGGCAGGACCTGGCATGCAGGTGGCCGAGCTGCCCCTGCGTTTCGGCCGCCTGGAAATCGATCCAGGCTCCCGCATCGTGCGGGTCGACGGCGCCGAGCGCCCGCTGACCGCCTATCAGTTCGACCTCCTGATGGCTTTCGCCCAGCGTGCCGGCCGAGTGCTGTCGCGCGAACAGCTGATTGACGCGCTCAAGGGCGGAACGCTGGAGCCATTCGACCGTTCCATCGACGTGCACGTGGGCCGGGTGCGCGCCGCGATTGAAGATGACCCCAAGGCGCCGCGCCGCATCATCACCGTGCGCGGCGCCGGCTATGTTTTTGCAAAGGTACAGGATGCCTAATTTCAGCTCGCACATGTATGTGCGCATTTATGCGACGCTGCTGGCCTGTATCGTGCTGGCCGTCCTGATGTTCGGCTACATCCATTTCTGGTTTGCGCCGCCGCGCCACATGCCGCGCAATGCCACGATGGCAGTAACGGTGCTGCTGTTGATGATTGCGATCGTGATCGCAGCGGGAGCCTACCCGGTTGTCCGGCGCATTACGCGACGGCTGGAACAGCTGCAGGGTAGCGTGCAGGCCTGGGGCCGCGGTGACCTGAGTGCGCGCGTTGAGGTGAAGGGCACGGACGAAGTGGCGCAACTGGCGGCCTGTTTCAACGATTCGGCAGCGCGCATCGAGGCACTGGTCGGCGCGCAGAAATCCCTGCTGGCCAATGCCTCGCATGAGTTGCGGTCGCCGTTGGCGCGCATCCGCATGGCGGTCGAATTGCTGGAGGATTCGGCCAATCCAGCGGTACGCCAGGAATTGGCACGCAATATTTCGGAGCTGGACCAGTTGATCGACGAAGTCCTGCTGGCCAGCCGGCTGGATGCAGTGCCGCAGGATGGCACCGTGCGGGAAGAGGTGGACTTCACCGGCATTGTCGCCGAAGAGTGCGCGCGAGTCGGCGCCGTGCTGGATGGCGTGGCCCATGCCATGTGTGGCGACGCGACGCTGTTGCGCCGCATGGTGCGCAACCTGCTGGAGAACGCCCGGCGGCATGGCGGTGACGCTGAAGTGCGTGTGATGCTGGCCGGCGCTGCCGGCGGCACCATGCTCGATGTTTGCGACCGCGGCCCCGGCGTGCCAGTGGCCGAGCGGGAGCGGATCTTCGAACCGTTCTACCGGCTGCCCGGCGCATCGGAAAAAGCAGGCAGCGTCGGCCTGGGGCTATCCCTGGTGCGCCAGATCGCCCGCCGCCACGGCGGCGAGGTCGAATGCCTGCCAAATGGCGAGCATGGCGCTTGCTTCCGGGTTACGCTCCCGTCAGGCGGTCAGCCATCCGTTTGATGGCGCGCAACTGGCGGCCGCCCTGTACAGAGTAGTCCGGATCGTCGTAGCCCCACCAGTCCCAGCACGCTTTCGGGTTCGGCATTGGCGTGATCGCCGCCGTTTGCGGGTAGAGCACCACGATGCGGTTGGTGTCGGCCCATGCGTTGTAGCCGGCGTGGCGCGCATAGGTGTCCTTGAGGGTGCCGATGTCCTGCATGCAGCCATGCAGGGCGATGTGCAGCTTGCAGCCTGCGCCGCCCGCTTCGCAGCCCGGTGGAATGTAGACGTAGCCGGTATTGGCCATGCCGTGCGTGGTCGGCGAAGGCAGGAACTCGGACTGGTCGAACTCCTGCAATTTGCCCGCCGGCGCGGCATTGTCACCGCGAGGCTTCAGGGGGCCGTAAATCCACTGCAGCAGGTTGCCGGCCGCGTCGAAGCCGCAGTTGCTGATAAACGGCGCGGCAAGGGCGTCGCACTTGTTGCCGAAACTGTCGGTCGGCATGGCGTGCCCTGCGGCCAGGTCGTCTTTGTACTGGACCTGGGCGGCGGGAATGAAGGCCGCGTAGTATTTCGCCAGGTCGGCCATTGAGGCGGGTGGCACTAGCTTGTCGAGGGTGCCGGAGAACATCCACACGCGATGCGTCGCCAGCTTCGAGACCGGGTCGACTTGGCCCGCCTCGGCGCGCTTGCGCGTGACGGCCACCAGTTCGGCCACGTCGGCGCCTTTGCAACTGCCGATGGCGTTCATCATGCTGCCTTGCGCGCAGTAATAGCTGCCGCCCGCGATGATGCCCGCGCCAACCACGCTGCCGGAATAAGCGACCTGGTATTGCACCGCCATGAAGGCGCCTGACGACAGGCCGGAAATTGATACCTGCTGCGCCTTCATCGCCGGCAGCGGCGCCGGAGCGGCTGCGGCTTGCGACGCTGCGGCCAGGGCCAACGTGCAGCCTGCAATTGTCATACAATCGGAAATTCGAACGAACCGGAAGAGACCACCCATGCCATCTATCCTCACCAAGTTTGCAGCGCTGTCCGCGCTGAGCCTGAGCGCTGCTGCTGCCTTCGCACAGGCACCTGCCGCGCAACCTGCAGCCCCTGCCGCCGCCAATGCGCCGGCCGCGAGCTGCCCCGCCATCCTGAAACAGTCCTTCAACCGCCTGCAGGATGACGCACCGCAGGACCTGTGTCAGTACGCCGGCAAGGTGATCCTGGTCGTCAACACCGCCAGCTATTGCGGCTATACCCCGCAATACAAAGGACTGGAAGAAGTGTATGCGAAATACTCGGGAAAAGGTCTGGTCGTGCTGGGCTTCCCGTCGAATGACTTCGGCAAGCAGGAACCGGGCAGCAGCAAGGAGATCGCTGACCTCTGCTACAACACCTACGGCGTGAAATTCCCCATGTTCGCCAAGTCCGTGGTTTCGGGCGACGCGCCGAACCCGTTTTACGCGAAGCTGATCAAGGCGACCGGCAAGGCGCCGGCCTGGAATTTCCATAAATACCTGATCGACCGCAAGGGCAATGTGGTCGAGAGCTTCCCGAGCAAGGTCAAACCGGACGACAAGGCCCTGGTCGAAGCACTCGAGAAAGCCCTCGCAGGCTGATTACGCGGCGGCGGCTACCGGCGAGGTGGCGAGGGAAAAGCCTTCGTCCAGCCAGCCGGTGATCCCGCCGGTCATGATCTTCACCGGGCGGCCAAGCTTGGCCAGCCGGATTGCCGCACGCGCTGCGCCGTTGCAGTGCGGGCCGGCGCAGTAAGTCACAAACACGGTCTCCGGCGGGTACTCGGCCAGCTTGGAACCGATGATCTTGCGGTGGGCCAGGTCCACCGCGCCCGGCACGTGGCCGGCTGCATACTTTTCCGTTCCACGCACGTCGAGCAGCACGAAGTCCTGCTGCGCGGTGCCCATCACGCTGTGGACGTCCCAGCAATCCGTTTCAAAACGCAGCGAATCTTCGAAGTGGGCGAGGGCCTCGGCGCTTGGGGCGGCGGCGACTTCGGTGACGATGGATGGCATCTGGTTTCTCCTGTGGCGTTGAAAGTGGCTCCATTGTCGGCCGCCAGCGCTGTACGCGGCAGTGGCGCGAATGCCATAATGCGTTAAGATTGCGCCATGAGCGCGAAAAAACACCTGGTTGTGGCGCTGGCCTACGATGGCCTGTGCACCTTCGAATTCGGCTGCACGGTCGAATTGTTTGCCCTGCATCGCCCGGAGCTGGGCGTGGACTGGTATGACTTTGCCGTTTGCGCTATCGAGCCTGGCCCGATCCGCGCGGCTGGCGGCATCACGGTGCAGGCTCCCTATGATCCCTCTCTCCTGGAGCGGGCCGACACCATCGTGATCCCCGGCTGGCGCGATGCCGACGAGGAGCCGCCGGAAGCCCTGCTGGCACAGATCCGCGCCGCCCACTCGCGGGGCGCCCGCCTGTGCACGATCTGCTCCGGGGTGTTCATCCTTGCTGCGGCGGGTGTGCTGGATGGGCACCGCGCCACCACGCATTGGCGCTACGTCGAACGCCTGGAGCGCCGCTATCCGCGCGTGCGCGTGCTGGCGGATGACCTGTATGTCGACGAAGGGCAGATCATCACCTCGGCCGGATCGGCGGCGGGACTGGATATGCTGCTGCACCTGGTGCGCCGCGATTACGGCGCACGGGTCGGCAATATGGTGGCGCAGCGGCTGGTGGTGGCGCCGCATCGCGAAGGGGGGCAGGCGCAATTCCTGCCGCGTCCCATGGCGCACGATGAGCAGGGGAGGTTGTCGCGACTGATGGATTGGCTGCGCAGCCACCCCGCCGAGCCGCATACAGTGGCCAGCATGGCCGAGCGTGCGGCCATGAGCCCGCGCACGCTGCAGCGCCAATTCCAGGACGCTACCGGCATGGGCCCGGTCGAATGGCTGGCGCGTGAGCGGGTAGCAATTGCAAGGGATTTGCTGGAGTCGCCGGATATCGCCTTGGCTCAGGTAGCTGAGCGGGCCGGCTTCGGCTCGGAAGAATCGCTGCGCCATCATTTCCGGCGCATTGCGGCCACTACGCCGGGCGCTTATCGGCGTGCTTTCCTTGTCACCGCCAATCGTGCGGCATAAGCTGAGGGGTCACTTCACAAGGAGATTCAAATGGCTTATGTCGATGGATTCATTGTGCCGGTCCCCCGCAGCAAAATGGATGCATACCTGGAGATGTCGCGCCAGTGTGCAAAAGTGTGGCGCGAGTATGGTGCCATTGAGTACCGCGAGAACGTTGCCGATGATGTAAAAGTGGGCGTTCACACCTCCTTCCCGCAAGCGGTGAAGCTGGAAGACGGAGAGGTGGTGGTGTTCTCGTGGATTATCTATCCTTCCCGCGAGGTGCGCGATTCCTGCAACGAGAAGGTCATGGCCGACCCGCGCATGAAGGACATGATGGACCCCGCTAAGATGCCGTTCGATGGCAAACGGCTGATCTATGGCGGTTTCGAGATGCTAATCGATTTGTAGGCTCGCCCGCATCGCGCCGCGCAGGGAGTTGCAGACCACGATTTCCTCCGCGGCCATCAGCATATCGCGAGTGACGATGCGTTCCTGCGCGCCCCAGGCGTCAATAATCACGGCGCGCATCACGCCCGGCAGAATGCCAGTGGATAAAGGCGGCGTTATCCACACCCCATCCATGCGGAGGAAGACATTGCTGCGTCCTCCTTCGGTCAACTCCCCACGCTCATTGAAGAACAGTTTGTCGAAGGCGCCCTGGGCGTCGGCGGCTTTCCATGCGGCGTCGTAGCGTTCGCGGATGGTGGATTTATGGCGCAGGAACAGGTCGCTGCTGTCAGTGGTTTCGTCGGCCAGCAGGACGCGCACCGGCTCTTGTAATGGCGTCAGTGCGCCGGTTTGCACGGCGAAGGCGCCGGCAGAGTTCATGGCGAGCCGCAGGCGATGCGGCAGGCCGGCTGGCAGGGCCTGGCAGGCGAGTGTGAGGTAGGCGCGCGCGGCCGCTTCGTCCCAGGCGAAACCGAAGTAGCGTGCGGAGGCTTCCAGGCGTTGCAGGTGGCGCTCCACGTGGCGGGCGCCGGTCTCCCGGGTGGCGTACATGGTTTCGAACAATTCGAAATCGTTCGACAGGCCGGTCAGGAAGCGGGCCTTCAACTGGCATTCTGCGAATTCGTCGTGCGGCTCGCTGTCGTAGACGATGCCGGCGCCTACGCCCATCACGCCTTTGCGGATGCCGTTCTGCTTCGCTTGCAGCGTGAGCGTGCGGATCGGGACGTTGAGGCAGAAGTCGCCGTCAGGCGCGAACCAGCCGATGGCGCCGGTGTAGATGCCGCGTGGCTCGGGCTCCAGTTCGGCGATGATTTCCATCGTGCGTTTCTTGGGCGCGCCGGTGATGGAGCCGCAGGGGTAGAGGGCGCTGAAGATGTCCTGCAGCGTGGCGCCTTCGCGCAGGCGAGCCTGCACGGTGGAAGTCATCTGCAGCACGCTGCTGAAGCGGGTGACTTCGAACAGTTTTGGCACTTCGACGCTTCCTGTAGCGGCCACACGGCCGATATCGTTGCGCAGCAGGTCGACAATCATCAGGTTTTCGGCGCGGTTCTTTGGATCGGCTGCCAGTGCGGCTGCGCGGCGCGCGTTCTCCGTCTCGTCGGCTGCGGCGGGGGCGGTGCCCTTCATTGGGCGTGCCGTCAGCGTGTCGCCTTCCTTGCGCACGAACAGTTCAGGCGACAGCGACAGCACGGCGCGACCGTCGTCAAAGCCGATCAGGGCGCCGTAAGGCACGGGCTGGCGGGCGCGCAGGCGCTGGTAGAGCGCGAACAGTGAGCCGAAAGCGTCGAAATGCAGGCGATAGGTGTAGTTGACCTGGTAGGTGTCGCCGGCAGCGATGTAGTCGCGAATGCGCTGGATAGCGTCGACAAACTGCGCTTCGATGACGTTGGCGCGAATATCCGCCACGCCGGCGGGCGCGGTATCGGTGCCGGCTTGCGCGGCCAGCCAGTCGGCGACTTCGGCTTGCGACAATTCGTCACAGCGCTCGAACAGCAGTACTTGCGCAAGGGGCGGCGCGTCAGCCGCGGCGGCGCGCGGCGCCACGCCGACGATATATTGGCCCAATTCGTAGCTGAGCACTGGCACCGCGTGCAAGCCGCGCGCGAGCGCCTGCTCCATCCCGGCCAGCACGCCCGGCCAGCCGGCGAAGTCGCTGCACGCGAGGGTGGCGTGATGGCCGGTATAGAGGCGGGAAGGGCGGCCAGCGCCGGTGGCTGGATCGACGCTAGCGTCGTCCAGCAAAGCAAAGGACAAGCAGTTCAATTCAGGAGCAATGCAATCTGTACGGCGGCGTCCTGGGAAGGATTCGATTTGAAGCCGCTCTTGGCGTATCGGTGCCAACGGCCCAGCACAAAGCTGACCAGCAGCCCGGCGCGGGCAGCCACGTCAGCCTCATGGGCCTGGCCTTCGGCCGCTGCAGCACGCAGCGCCTGTTTCAGTGCCAGCTCCACGCGGTCGTAGAACTGGTTCATGCGCTGCTGCAGGCGCTCGTCTTCGTTGACCAGCGCATCGCCGATCAGCACCCGCGTCATGCCCGGGTTGCTGCTGGCGAAATGCAGCAGCATGCCCAGGATGTCGCGCGCCTGGGCCAGGCCGTCCGCCTGCTTGTCGGCGATCTGGTTGATCAGGCCGAACACGGTGGACTCGATGAATTCAATCAGCCCTTCGAACATCTGGGCCTTGCTGGCGAAATGGCGGTACAGCGCCGCCTCGGATACATCCAGCTTGCGCGCCAGCGCAGCCGTGGTGATCTTTTCTCCTTTTGGATGCTCCAGCATTTCAGCCAGTGCCTGGAGGATTTGCAGCTTGCGCTGCCCGGGCTGTGTACTTGCCATGAGTTTTGGACCAGTTATTTTAAGTTTCTGACAGATTTTACTTTGACATCGAGCCATGCCGGTTTTTTCCCCGGTTTCGGCAGGTATTGCGTCACCCACACCGTACGCATGCCCAGCGCATGCGCGGAACGCAGGTTTTCCAGCGTGTCTTCGACAAGGATACACCGGCGCGGGCTCAAGCCCTTCCGGCGCATCAGCCGCCGCAGCATGATGCGCGACGGCTTGGGACGCAGCTGGCGATGCACGTGCATTGATTCAATGGTGATCTGGTCGCTGAAATGGCGGCCGATGCCCATATGCCCCACCACCTTGCGCGCGTACTCGCGCGGCGCATTGGTCAGCAGGATCTTGCGGCCGGGCAGGCGGCGCAGCAACTGGCCCAGGCCGCGCTCATGACGGATCATCGATTCGATCTCCGGCAAGTCGTGCGTCTCGCGAAGGAAGTGGGCCGCATCCACGCCGTGGTGGCGCACCAGGCCAAGCAGGGTGGCGCCGTAGCGCTGCCAGTAGAGCGCGCGGGTGGCGCTGATTTCCTCTGCACTGGCCGGCGTGTCGCCATCGCCCAGCACGCGCGCCATGTATGCGTTCATCTTCTCCACCATGGCGGGGAAGATGGCATGCGAGGCATTGTGCAGCGTGTTGTCCAGGTCGAACAACCAGACCGGTGCCAAAGGTTTAATATTCACGTTCTACTTGGAGAGACTATGCGACGCACGATTATAGTGATGTTTTGCCTGCTGCTTGGGTTGAGCTTCTCGGCCACTGCCGCCCCGCCGGCGCGCGGCGCGCTGTACAAGCTGGAATACGCGGGCCATACGTCCTGGCTGTTCGGCACCATCCACGTTGGCCTGCCGGACTTCTATCCGCTCGAACCGCGCGTCACGCAGGCCATGGAGCGCGCCACCGCGGTAGCGCTGGAAGTCGATCCCGCCGCCGACCCGGCCAAATCGATGGCAGTCATGCGCGAATACGGCCTGTATGCGCCCGGTGCCGGCAGCGCCATGACCGATATCCGTCCCGAATACCGCCCGCGCCTGGAAAGCATGTTGAAGAAGCACGGCATCGCGCCTGAAATGGTGGCGTCGATGAAGCCATGGCTGATCGTCATGATGATTACCATCGGCGAATACCGCGCCCTGGGCTACCGTCCCGAACTCGGCGTCGACCTGCAACTGGCACGCACAGCGCACGGCCGCAAGCAGCGCGTGGTGGAGCTGGAATCGGTCGGCGGCCAGGCCGCGCTGTTCGGCCGCCTGACGCCGCAAGAGCAAGCGCGCTTCCTGGAGGACAGCCTGGATACCTTTGAAGACAGCAAGCAGGGCGTGCAGCCGCGCGACCTGGTCGACGCCTGGGCTTCCGCCGATGCGTCCAAATTCGAAGCGCTGGCGCGCGAAGTGGAAGAGGACCAGACCTTCTCCGGCAAATTCATGAAGCAGGTGTTGCTGAACGAGCGCAATCCCGTGCTGGCCGACGGCATCGTGGAAATGATGAAAAAAGAACAGCACAGTTTTGCCGCTATCGGCACTCTGCATCTGGTCGGAACGGGGAATGTTGCGGAACTGCTGCGCCAGCGTGGCGTGAAAGTAGAGCGGATCTACTAAGGAGAATGGTGCCCTTGACGTGGATTGAACACGTGGCCTCTCCCTTACCAAGGGAGTGCTCTACCACTGAGCTACAAGGGCATTCACGATTTTGGCGGCTGTTGAAAGCCGCCAAAAATTTTAGTGAGACCGGATCATAGTGCCAAAAGCCTGTTCGGTCAAGACTTCCAGCAGCAGGCTGTGTTCAATTCGCCCGTCGATGATGTGCACGGTGTTCACGCCCGACTTGGCCGCGTCCAGTGCGGAAGAGATTTTTGGCAGCATGCCGCCGGAAATCGTACCGTCTGCGAACATTTCGTCGATTTCGCGCGCCGACAGGTCGGTCACCAGGTTGCCGTTCTTGTCCTGCACGCCGGCGATGTTGGTCATCATGATCAGCTTTTCAGCTTTCAGAATCTCGGCGATCTTGCCGGCTACAACGTCGGCGTTGATGTTGTAAGCCTGGCCATCTTTACCGAAGCCGATCGGGGAAATAATTGGAATAAAGGCATCGTCCTGCAGGGCTTTCACCACGGCCGGGTTGATTGCCTCGATCTCGCCGACGAAGCCGATGTCCAGGAATTCGCCTGGTTTTTCCTTGTCCGGCATGGCCATCTTGCGGGCGCGGATCAGGCCACCGTCCTTGCCGGTCAGGCCAACTGCCTGGCCGCCGTAGTGGTTAATCAGCATCACGATGTCCTGCTGCACTTCGCCGCCCAGCACCCACTCCACCACTTCCATGGTTTCTTCGTCGGTAATACGCATGCCCTGCACGAAGGTGCCTTGCTTGCCGATCTTCTTCAGCGCATTGTCGATCTGCGGGCCGCCACCGTGCACCACGACCGGGTTCATGCCCACCAGTTTCAGCAGGATCAGGTCGCGCGCGAAGCCGTGCTTCAGGCGCTCTTCGGTCATGGCATTGCCACCGTATTTGATCACGATGGTTTTGCCGTGGTAATTACGGATATACGGCAGCGCCTCGGCCAGGATCTGGGCCTTGACCTGGGGCGTGACGGCGCTCAGGTCAGTGGACATATCCGGGTCGTGGGCAGGCAGGTTGGTCATGGCGAAATTCCACAAAAAAGGTCAATGGTGCGCATTATAGGGCCAATCGAGTTGTAATTTGCGGTTTGATCCGCTAGTCTGGCCCTCTCCCTTACGCATGATTGCATTGATGATATGAGCACCTGTGAGCGTTGCGGCGCCGAGTTCCACTGCGCGATGGCCGATGCGCCAGCCGGCCAAAAGCCGACCGGGGCGCCGGGCGAAACGCCGTGCTGGTGCACGTTCCTGCCGCCTGCAGTGCCGGTGCCAGGCGCCGAAGCGGTTGGATGCTGGTGTCCCGAGTGCCTGCGTGCCCATATCTCCGCCCTGGAAACTCCCTGATGCCGCTTGATCCCAACCTGCTGGGCTTTGTCGCAGCCTTTTGCACCACTTTTGCTTTTGTACCCCAAGTCCTGCTGGTATGGCGCCAGCGTCACGCCGACGGCATTTCCACCGGCATGTACCTGATCTTCAGCTTCGGCGTGCTCCTGTGGCTGATCTACGGCCTGCAAACCAATGCCTGGCCGGTGATCATTGCCAACGGCATCACCCTGGTGCTGGCCCTGTGTGTGCTGGCGATGAAATTGCATTTTTCGCGGCGCTGAAGAAGCGCATCATCTCGCGGCTGGCATCCGGCCCGCGCGGGTCGGTATAGCTGCCTTCCGCACTGCCGCCCGACCAGGCATGGCCGGCGCCGTGGATCACCCAGTGCTCGCCCAGCGGCGAGCCGTCATCCAGCCAGTGGGCCTTCAGCGTGAATGAGTGGCCGTCCGGCACCTGGCCAGCCAGCGTGGCCGGATTGGCCTGTTCGCCCAGCGGGTGGCTGCGCAAGCCCTGAGCAAGCACTTGCTCTCCGTTGGCCGGGTGCACGGTGCGGTCCTGGTCTCCATGGAAAACGATCACCGGCTGGCCAGCGGTGAGTGCCGCCTGTGCGCGAGCCGCTCCGCGGCGCATGGCCAGCAAAGCTGAAGGCAAGTCGCGCGCCGCGGCGAAAGGCAAGCCGGAATGCACGCCGACGGCGGCATACAGGTCGGGATACAAGGTGCCCGCGATTACCGCCATGGCGCCGCCCGCCGACAGGCCGGCAATATAGACCTGGCTTTGCAGCACAGGGTAGCGCGCCATCACATCGCGCGTCATGGCGGCGATGATTGCCGGCTCGCCCTGGCCACGCTCCTGGTCGAGGGCGCTGAACCAGTTCCAACATCGGGTATGGTTGGCATCCGGCGCCTGCGCTGGGTACAGCACCAGGCATCCCCGTTCTTCGGCCACCGCATTCATTTGGGTGCCGGCGGCGAAATCGTCAGGATCCTGCAGGCAGCCGTGCAGCATCACCAGCAGCGGCATCGGCTGGCCTTCATAACAAGATGGCACGTAAAGCTTGTAACTGCGGCTGCCGGCGCGGCAATCGAAAATGCCGGCAATGAACTGCGGCTGGCCGGGGGCCGGGTGGCCCAGGCGGCGGCGCGCGAGCTGTCCCAGCGCGCGGGAAAACCAATGGCGATCGAGCTTCATAAGCACCTCGGAGGCTGGTTGGTCAGGCTGTCTCCTCGCCACTCCCTTTTATTCTGGTGCCCCATCAGTATAGGGCCTTTCCGGGCATTTTTGCCGCACTGCGGTAAAATGTCGGCCATGAGTACTGAACTGCCGCCAGGCGCGCCGGAACTGGCCACGCCCGTGCCATCCCCCTGCATCAGCCTGTGCAAAATGAACCAGGACACCGGTTATTGCGAAGGTTGCCTGCGCACCATCGACGAAATCGTCGCCTGGTCGCGTGCCGACGACGCATACAAGCGTGCCGTGTGGGCTGAACTGCGCCGCCGCGAGCAACTGATCGACTTTGACTGACGCAATGAAGCTACACCCATCCATCCACGTTTTCGAACGCGGCTGGCTCTCTTCCAATAATGTCCTGCTGTTGGGCCGCCACGACGCCGCCATGATCGACAGCGGCTATGTTGCGCACAAGCAGCAGACGCTCGACCTGGTGCGGCACGCCCTGCACGGCCGCCGGCTGGAGCGCCTGTACACGACGCACCTGCATTCCGACCACTGTGGCGGAAATGCTGCGCTGCAGGCGCACTTCGGCTGCGACACGTTCATTCCCGAGCCGGAAGCAGACAAAGTGCAGCGCTGGGACGAAGATGCGCTCAGTTTCAAGGCAACCGGCCAGCAGTGCGAACGGTTTTCGATTGACGGCGTGATCACCGCCGGCCAAACGCTGACGCTGGGCGACCTGGAATGGCAAGTGCTGGGCGCACCGGGCCACCATGCCCACTCGGTGATCTTCTACTGCCCATCGGAGAAGGTGCTGGTATCGGCCGACGCGCTGTGGCAAAACGGCTTCGGGGTGATTTTCCCCGAGCTGGAAGGCGACGAAGGCTTTGCCGAAGCCGCAGCAACCTTGGACGTGATCGCAGGCCTGGACGTGAAAGTCGTCATCCCCGGCCATGGCGCCGTATTCGAGGACGTGGAAGCCGCGCTGTCGCGCGCCCGCCGCCGCCTCGATTTCCTGTCCGCAGACCCCAAGCGCAACGCGGAATACGCAGTCAAGGTACTGCTCAAATTCCTGCTGCTGGAGCGCCAAAGCATGCCGGTGTCCGACGTGGTACCGCTCTTCGCCTCCATCCCCCTGATGCAAGCCATCGCCAGCCGCCACCTCGGCATGAGCACCGAGCAACTGGCCGCCTGGGCCATCAAGCAGCTGGTACGCGCCTGCAGCGCCCGCATCGAAAACGACACCCTCCTCAACGACGGCTGACCTCGTGTCCCACCCTGGGGTCACACCCCAAGTGTGACACGGCCTCTGCCGTGCAATAGATGGGCTCGTGTCACGGTTGGGGTGTGACCCCAAGGTGTGACACGGGCTCGGCTATACTGGGTGCATGAGCGCCCAATCCCCGCGTGTCCAGCATGTCAGGCAGGTTCTTTTATGGCCTTTGCGGTTGATGCCGCCGGATGGGGCTGAGCGGGCGCATGCGCGGCCTTGGGAGCTTCTCGAAGCTGGCTCGCCGTGGCGCGAGGTCACTTCGGCGCAGGATGCCAGCCCTGCCTTCCAGGAACGCTATTACACCGAATTCGTCAGCTTCCTGCCTTATGTGCAGCGCTTCCTGTTCGGCGCCGGCCAGCGCCGCATCTTCCGCCGCAAGGATATCGCCAGGGTGCGCGTAACGACCCAGCCCGGCGCGGAACCGCGTGTGCTGGATGTGCATAACCTCTGCCTGCATTTCTTCTTCGACGTCGATATCGTGCTGCTGGTGATGGAAGTCGGCGCCAGCGACTTGCCCTTCGACGAGGCGCAGGAGTTGCTGTACCGCTTCGGCCGCGCCTATCCGGCTGGCTGGGATGACGCAGGTAACGCGCTGCATTGCATGCACGGCGTCGAGTGGCTCGATGCCGATGGGCGCCTGCTTGTGCAGTCCGATGCCCAGGAACGGCAAGCCTTCATCGACCAGGTGGTGCGCCACCAGGCTCCACGCATCGCTTCGCACTGGCGCTACCTGCTGGAACCGATGGAGCCTGATGGCCCCGGTGCCACGGCTGCCCTGCGCTACCGCCAGGTCGAGTACTACCGCATGCCGATGATGGCTTATCTTGCCGTCGACCAGCCGAACGAGCTTTCGCCAGCGGATTTCGCTGCATTGGGCACGATGGCAGGTACTTCTTCTGCGCCGGCGGACGCCCAACGCACGCAGTCGGACGGCGTCGACCGCCGCTATTTCTACGACCGTTTCTGGTGCAACGGCGGCGCCGCGCCCTACACGCGCTATATCTGCAGCGGCTACGCGCTGGTCGTCGTCGGCGACGCAGCTTCGCAATTCTTCTGTTGCAAAGAGCGTGGCGTACTGTCGCAGTTCCGCCACCAGCACTTCCTGCTGTTCATGATCGCCCATCTGCAGAAGTCATCGCTGCTGATGTTCTCCGATCGCCTGGCAGAGGCGCTGACGCAGCTGCAGGTGACCGATGCCGACAGCGTGCGTTCGTTCAAGCGCCGTATTCGTTACGCCTTCGAGAGCTTCCTGCGCTTCACGCACCGCTACTGGTTCACGGAAATCTCGGACCAGCAGCAAATCCGCGCGCTGTTCCGCATGTGCGGCCAGCACCTCGACATTGAGCGTGCCTACGCGGAGGTGAAAACCCGCGTGGCTGATATGAACGGCTACCTCGAAGCCGATAGCTTGCGGCGCCAGGCCAATACAGTGGTGCGCCTGACCGTGGTCACCATCTTCGGGATGATCGGCACCATCACTACCGGCTTCCTCGGCATGAACCTGCTGGCAGAAGCCGATGCGCCAATGTCGCGCCGCGTGTGGATATTCGGCTCGGTATTCCTTATCACCACCGCCTTGACGGTGTACACGATGGCGAAGTCCAAGCGCCTGTCCGACTTCCTCGATGCGCTGTCGGACGAAAGGCTCTCCGCCTGGACCAAGATCAAGGCGCTGGCTGCGGTGTGGAAGCCCTGATGCGCGAGAGCGCTGTCATATAATCAACGGATATCCCTTTGTGCGAAGGCCGTGCCATGACCCTGCCAGCCGTATTGCAAAACCTGTCCCTTCCAGTCATTGCTTCCCCTATGTTCATCGCCAGCGGCCCTGCCCTGGTGGCAGCCCAGTGCAAGGCGGGCATTGTCGGCTCTTTCCCGGCGCTGAATGCTCGGCCGAAGGAATTGCTCGATACCTGGTTGACCGACCTGCAGAAGGAGCTGGCCGATTACCAGGCTCAGAACCCCGGCGTGCGGGTCGGCCCGATTGCGGTCAACCAGATCGTCCACCATTCCAACGAGCGCCTGGAACATGATGTGGACGTGTGCGTGCGCCACAAAGTACCGATCATCATCTCCTCGCTGCGCGCGCCGCCTGTGGAAATGTTGGATGCTATCCACAGCTACGGCGGCATCGTGCTGCATGACGTGATCAACATCCGCCACGCGCAAAAGGCGCTGGAAGCAGGCGTAGATGGCCTGATCCTGGTCGCCAGCGGCGCGGGCGGCCATGCGGGAACGCTGTCGCCATTTGCGCTGGTGGGCGAGGTGCGGCGCTTCTTTGATGGACCGCTGGCGCTGTCCGGCTCGATCGCGACCGGCGACGCGGTGCTCGCCGCGCAGGCGATGGGCGCCGACTTCGCCTATATCGGTTCGCGCTTCCTGGCGACGAAGGAATCCAACGTCACGGAGGACTACCGCGAGGCCATCATCGAATCGTCGGCGGCGGACGTGGTCTACACCAACCTGTTCACGGGCGTGCATGGCAACTACCTGAAGAAGTCCATCGTGGCGGCAGGCCTTGATCCGGAAAACCTGCCCGAATCGGACAAGACGAAAATGAGCTTCAACAGCGGCACGGCCAAGGCCTGGCGCGATATCTGGGGCGCCGGACAGGGCGTCGGCCTGATGCACGACGTGCCGACCACCGCGGAATTGGTGGAACGACTGAAGACGGAATACAACGCTGCGCGCGCTCGCCTGCAGCTTCGCACGTAATAAATGCGCGCGTTTCGTAATGTTTTGTAAGCGCTCATTACGAAGCGTGAACGCAATCACCGGGCTGCGGCCGCTGCTCTGTAAAGTTTTGTAAGCACCGCCCCAGCCCTTCTGCAAAATACTCATAAGAATCAAAGGTTTGTATCGACGCCTCGCACGCGAGGGCGTCGCTGGTGTCACATTTTTCACGGTGTTAGCATGAATTTACTGATCGACAACACCCCGTGGAGAAGCCGCCGTGCCTATCAGCCGTATCCTGCGAGCCGCACTAATCCTGGCGCTGACTTGCACCAGCGCCGCACGCGCCGGCACCTTGGTGCTGGAGAGCTGGCGGGTTGACGACAAGGCCTTGTGGGAAACCGTGCTGCTGCCTGCATTTGAACGCAAGCACCCGGGCATCTCGGTAAAGTTCTCGCCCACCGCTCCTACCGAATACGACACCAGCCTGGCCGCGCGCCTTGGCAACGGCACCGCTGGCGATATGCTGGCTTGTCGTCCCTTCGACACTTCGCTGCTGTTGTACCGCCGCGGCTACCTCGAGAAGTTGAACGGCAAGGCCGGCATGGAGAATTTTGCGCCAAGCTCGCTGGTTGCCTGGCAGACGGACGACGGCAAAGAGATCTTCTGCATGCCTGTCGCTTCGGTAATCCACGGCTTCCTGTACAACAAGAAGATCTTCCGCAAACTTGGCCTGCAGCCGCCTGCAACGGAAGCCGAGTTCTTTGGCGTGCTGGATGCTGTGCGCAAGAGCCAATACGCGCCGCTGGCGCTGGGCACGGCCGATGAATGGCTGTCCAGCCAGACCGTGTTCACCAATATCGGCCCGAACTACTGGGGTGGGGAACAGGGCAGGCGCGCGCTGATCGCCGGCAAAGCCAAGTTCACCGATGCGCCTTTCGTGGCGGCCTTCGAGTTCGAGGCGCGCCTTGCGGCCTACATGACCAAGTCGGCCCCGGTGCAGACTTACCGCGATGCCCAGCTCCTGTTTGCGCAGGGCGGCGCGGCGATCTACCCGGCCGGCTCCTGGGACATCTCCTATTTCAACCAGTTTCCCGATCTCGAACTGGGTGTGTTCGCGCCGCCAGTGCAGCAGGCGGGTGACCGCTGCCAGATCTCCGACCACATGGATATCGGCATCGGCATCAACCGCAAGTCGCGCAACAAGGCGGACGCCTACAAATTTCTGGCCTGGCTTGGCTCCCAGGAATTCGCGGACCTGTACACCAACCGCGTCATCGGCTTCTTTACGCTCTCGAACCACCTGATCGCGGTGCGCGACCCGCTGGCCAAGCAGATGGCCGCCTGGCGCACGACATGCGATTCGAACTTCCGCCTCAATGCGCTGATCATGAACCGCGGCTTGCCGAATATGGAGAGCGAGCTGTGGTCGGTGAACGCGCAAGTCCTGAACGGGAAGCTGGGCGCGCGTGAGGCGGCAGCGAGGATACAGAACGGTTTTGCCAAGTGGTACTTGCCACAGCAGGAATGATCACACTCCCCCAAGCAGTGTGTTGGCCCCGGCATGGGGAGTATGCCGGGGAATTTTTTGCAGCGCTTTAAAGACGATAAGGAAAAAGAAATGAACGGAGCACCGCTAGGAAGGAAGAAACTACCGCAGTTGATCGCGCTGATGTTCGGCACGCTGGCACTGCATAACGTGCAGGCACAGACCGCCGATGGCAGCGAAGCGCTGCAGTCAGTGGAAGTTCGCGGCATTCGCGAAACGCTGAAGCGCAACCTGGCCGAGAAGCGCGACGCGCTGAATGTGGTGGATTCCGTCACGGCGGAGGACCTGGGCAAGTTCCCGGACAAGAACGTGGCCGATTCCCTGCAGCGCATCCCCGGCATTTCGGTCGACCGCACCTGGGGCGAAGGCCGCGACATCTTCGTCCGCGGCACCGACAAGAACCTGAACATGACGCAGTTAAACGGCCAGTCAGTCGCCTCCGCTTACTGGTGGAAGAACGATGCGCAAAGCCGCGGCTTCAACTACGACATCCTGCCGTCCGAGCTGGTTGGCAGCCTCGATGTTTTCAAGAGCCCATCGGCCGACCTGGATGAAGGCAGCATCGGCGGCCTGGTGATCGTCCGCACCCGCAAGCCGCTGCAGTTCAAGAAGCCCTTCACCGCGCAAGCCTCGGCGGAAGCAACCTATAGTGAGCTGCCGAAGAAGACCGACCCGCAGTTCTCCGGCCTGGTGAACTGGGTCAACGAGGCCAAGACCTTTGGCGTGCTGGTTGCCCTGAGCCGCCAGGAGCGCACCATGCGCCGCGACGGCCTGGAGAACTTCACCGACGCCACGAAGTACAACATCGTCGACCAGAATGGCGTGGTTACCCCGAATACTTACGCGTCCTGGGGCGGCGGCACGCCGATCTTCCGCCAGGACCGCGAACGCACTACCGGCAACATCACCCTGCAGCTGCGCCCGACCCCGCAATCCGACATATCGCTGAATTACCTCAATTCCGATATGAAGATGGACAACAGCAACCAGAACTACCTGTGGCAGATCGGCGGCCTGGCTGATGCGAACAATAATATCCGTGTGGATAACCCTCGCTTTATCAACAACTCAGACGGCGGCAAGTCCGTGGTTGGCGGCACTGTGGGTCCGGTGAATGGCGTTTCGTTCGAACCGATCTACCGAGAAGCCTATGTGAAGTCGAAAGTGCTGGACCTGGAGGGCAGTTACGACGGCGATAACTGGAAGCTGCACGCGCAAGCTGGTACCACTTCCGGTTCCGGCGGCAGCAAGCATGACCGCAACTTCTGGTTCACCGGGAATACCCGCGCCACCATCAATATCGCGCCGGATATCTATGAGGTGAAGTACCTCGACATGAGCCCTCTCGATCCGACCAAGCTGACGCTGCAAAGTGCACGCGATTGGATCCGCCGCATGGAAAGCAAGGAAAACTACGGCCAGGCTGACCTGACTTTCGACCTTGAAAACCCTTACATCAAGTCCGTCAAAATCGGCTTGAAGTATCGCGACAACAAGGTGCAGAACCGCCGCACCATCGGCACCGTTGGTCCGGGCAGCGTTGGCTGGATTCCTTACACGCTGGCCGATCTCTCCACAGGCCCGTCGCCGATGATCAGCCAGGAGGCCGCAACGGCGGGCTCCCTGACCCAGTTCGCGTGGGTAGATGACGCACTCGCCGCCAGCAAGGGCTTCACCATGTACGACAACGGCATGGTCTACAAGGAAGCCAAGGGCGAGTACTACCGTATCCAGGAAAAGATTTCGGCGGCCTACGTGCGTGCCGATTACGCTTTCGACAAATGGCGCGGCGACTTCGGCGTGCGCCTTGTTCGCACCAAACAGACTTCGGACGCATACCAGGACCTGGACGGAACCGGCAACTATGTGCTGGGCAGCGTAGGCCGCAGCTATACGGACGCCCTGCCGAACATCAACGTGGTGTATGACTTCCGTAAGGACTTGCTGCTGCGTGCCGCCGCTTCGCGCGTCATGGCCCGCAACACCTTCAGCGACCTGAGTGCGAGCACGGAGGTGAGCGGCACCACCAATGCCGCCACCGCCGGCAATCCGATGCTCAAGCCATACCATGCCAACCAGTTCGAGATCGGCGCTGAGTGGTACTTCGCCGATGCCTCGCTGCTGTCGGCAACCGCCTTCGCCAAGCAGCTCGATACCTTCATCTACACCTCGACGGCAATGGAGAATGTGGCTGGGGTGCAGCGCCCAGTGACCCGTCCACATAACGCCGACAACGGCGCCAAAGTGAATGGCCTGGAAATCCAGTGGCAGCAAGCCTTTGGCAGCAGCGGTTTCGGTACCGTGGTCAACTTCACCTACACCGATGCCAAGACTGGTGCGGTGGCGGGTGGCCGCAAGCTGAATGTGATCGGCAACTCGAAGAACCAGATGAATGCCAGCGTTTTCTACGAGAAGAACAGCTACAGCGTGCGCCTGTCGTACAACTATCGCTCCAAGTCCTACGGCGGCCTGGACCAGGGCGGCCAGGACGTGACCAGCGCTTATGGCCAGTGGGATGCTACCGCCAACTGGGACATCACGCCGCAGCTGAGCATCTTCGCCAGCGCCGTCAACATCGGCAATGAGCTGATCCGCACCAACACCACGGACGGCTTGCCGGTCGGCGTGTACGAAAACGGCGCGCGTTACAGCGTCGGCCTGCGCGGCAAGTTCTGATTCGCCGCAACGCCTCCTCCCGCCCGGGAGGGGGCTTCTTCATCTTCGCCTTTCGGATTCACATGCACAAAGAACAGACCATCGAGATGGGCGGCGCCCAAGCCGTCCCTGGCGCCAGCAACGTGGCAGTGGCCATGACCTTCATCGGCCTGATGTTTTTCATCCTCGGCTGCGCCACCTGGCTGAATGGATCGCTGATACCTTTCCTCAAGATTGCCTGCGACCTGAATAACTTCCAGTCATTGTGGGTCACCTTTGCGTTTTACATCGCTTACACCCTGATGGCATTGCCGTCGGCCGCCGTGCTGCGCCGTACAGGCTACCGGGCAGGCATGTCGATCGGCCTGGCCGTGATGGCGTTCGGCGCGGTGTTGTTCATGCCTGCTGCGCGTGCTGCGTCCTACCCTCTATTCCTGCTGGCGCTTTTCACGCTGGCCAGCGGCATGACCCTGATGCAGACAGCGATCAACCCCTACATCGTGTGTATCGGCGCGCGTGAGAGCGCGGCCACCCGCATCAGCATCATGGGCTTGTTCAACAAGACAGCAGGCGTGCTGGTGCCGCTGGCGTTCAGCGGCATGATGCTGTCCGACTTCGGCCAGTACTCGGAAGCGACGCTTGCCGGAATGAGTACAGCCGACGCCGCGCAGCTGCGCGGCCAGCTCGCGCAGCGCCTGGTGCTGCCGTACGGCCTGATGGCTGCCGGTTTGTTGGTGATGGCAGCTATCGTTCGCTTTGCGCCGCTGAGGGAGATTCCCGGCCAGCAGGCCAGCAGCGACGAGGAAACTTCGCGTTGGGGTGTTCTGCAATTTCCCCAACTGGTGCTCGGTGCGCTGGCGCTGTTTGTCTATGTGGGCGTGGAAGTGATTGCGGGCGATACCATCGGCTTGTACGGGCATAGCCTGCATGTCGAGAAGTTCGGTATCCTGACCTCCTACACCATGGGCTTCATGGTGGCGGGTTACATCGTCGGCATAGTAGCCATTCCGCGCTGGCTGTCGCAGAAACAGGCATTGCTGCTGTCTGCCGTGTGCGGAGTCGTTTTCTCCCTGGGGGTAATCGAGGGATCTGCCACTGGCAGCGGCCTGTCGCAAGCGATGCTGGGCGTGTTCGGCGTGCCGGCGGTGCCGGATACGGTGATGTTCCTGGCCATGCTGGGATTCGCCAACGCGCTTGTATGGCCGGCTATCTGGCCGCTGGCGCTGGAGGGACTTGGGCGCTACACCGCAAGCGGCTCGGCGCTGCTAATCATGGGCATCGCCGGTGGGGCGCTGCTGCCGATGCTGTACGGCCACCTGTCCGACGTTTCCGGTTCCCAGGCGGCATACTGGCTGCTGTTGCCGTGCTACGCCCTGATCCTGTTCTATGCCGTAAAAGGACACAAAATGACCTCATGGAGATAGAATTGCCGGATCGTTATCTGCTGGAGTAGTAGGTGCACAAGTCCCACCGGCGTTTGCAGATCGCGCGCCTGGCGCGCCTGCTCTCACTTCCCCTGATGCTGATGTCATTGCCCGCCCAGGCGGCAGCACCTTCCCTGCAAGTGCTGCACTGGTGGACTTCGGCTGGGGAACGGCACGCGGCCAATGTGCTGGCGGCGCGGCTGGCGGATGAAGGCATCACTTGGCAGGATGCGGCAATTCCCGGTGGGGCAGGCCTTGGCGCAGGCAAGGTTTTGCGCAGCCGGGTCCTGGCGGGCAATGCACCGGATGCCACGCAGATTATTGGTGTCTCCATCGGCGAATGGGCGGAACTGGGCCTGCTGCTTGAACTGGATGGTGTCGCCAACACCGGCAATTGGAACAAGGCGCTCTTCCCCACGGTGCGGGACCTGGTCCGCCATCGCGGCCATGTAGTCGCGGCGCCGCTCGGCATCCACCGCATCAATACCCTGTTCTATAACAGCAAGCTGTTTGAGCGCCTCAACATAGCGCCGCCCACCACCTGGCCTGAATTCGAGAAGGCTGCGCGCCAGCTGCGCGCAGCTGGCGTCGCCCCGCTGGTGCAGAGCAGTGAACCGTGGCAGGTAGCCACCTTGTTCGAAAACTTGCTGCTGGCAACCGGCGGTCCTGAGTATTATCGTGAGCTTTTCGTCCGCCAAAGCCCGCAAGCCGCCGCCGACCCGCGACTCGCGCAAGCCTTGCAGCGCTTGCGCACCATGAAAGGCTGGATGCTCAATCCGGCGGACGAGCAGCCGTGGACCGAAGCCGTCAAACGCTTTTCGCGCGGCGAGGCAGCGATGTTCGTCATGGGGGATTGGGCAAAGGCCGAACTGAACGAATTGGGCCAGGCGATCGACGCGGATTTTTCCTGCGTGCCGCTGCCTGGCACAGACAACTATCACCTGTACAGCGTGGACACGCTGGCTATGTTCGTCAACGATTACAGCCACCAGGCGGCCCAGGAAAAGCTGGCGAAGGCTGTCATGTCACCGCTCGCGCAGCAGCAATACAGCGCCGCCAAAGGTTCGGTTCCGGTGCGGCGCGACGCCAATCCTGCCGTGATGGACAGCTGTGCGCGTTCTTCCTGGCGCAGCTTCGCGCGGGGCACGGCAGCGCAGGCGCCAAGCCTGGTGCACCGCATGGCGGCCGACGAAGAAAGCCGCGATGCCATCATCGCCGAGGTGCACAGGTTTTACATGGATGACGGCGTGACGGCTGCGGAAACGCAGCGCCGCCTGACCAGTCTCCTGCGCACCCTGAATCTCCGCACACACAAACAGCAAGGAAGCCAACATGCCACGCAAGATACTGATCGTCGATGACGACCAAAAAACCCGGCTGCTGCTCAAGACCTACTTGGAGAAAAACCAGTATGAGGTAATCCTTGCCCACAATGGCGAGAGCTTCCTGGCCGAGCTGCATGCGCACGCAGAGCAGTTGTCGCTGGTGATCCTCGACGTCATGCTGCCGGATACCGACGGCTTCGCACTGTGCCGCATCGTGCGCCAGCGTTCGAACCTGCCAATCATCATGCTGACCGCCAGTTCGGACGAAACCGACCGCGTAGTGGGGTTGGAACTCGGCGCAGACGACTACATCGCCAAGCCATACAGCCCGCGCGAACTGCTGGCGCGTATCAAGGCTATCTTGCGCCGCGCCGGGGCCGACCCGGCACCGACGGTGCGCGCCTACCACTTCAATGGCTTCACGCTGGACTTGGCAGAGCGCACGGTGGTGGATAGCGAAGGCGTGCCGCTGGCGCTCACCGGTCTCGATTTCCAGCTCCTCAAATACTTCGTCGAACATCCCGGCACGGTGCTGGATCGCAGCGTGCTGTGCGAGGAAACGCGCGGCCGCGATTCCGGGCCGCTCGATCGCTCGCTGGATGTGCAGATCAGCCGCCTTCGCCTGCGTCTCAACGACGACGGCAAGCAACCCATGCTGATCAAAACCGTGCGTGGCGCCGGCTACGTGTTCTCCGCCACGGTGGCCGTGACGCATGCGTAGGCTTTGGCCGCAATCGCTCCTTGCGCGCCTGTCGCTGGTGATGGTGACGGGCTTGTTGCTGACGCAGGTGGCAGTGAGCACGCTGTGGACTTTGCAGCTCCGCGATAAAACGCAGGCGGATGTGAAGTCGGCCGCCGAATACCTCGGGCAGGGTGCCGCCAGCTCGATCCGTTTCTTCCGCAGCCTGCCGCCAAGCTACCGCAGCCTGCTGATCCAGCAGTTCCGCGAAATGGGCGGCACGCGCTTCTACGTTGCGTTGAATCGCGGCGAGGTTGAGGTGCAGCGGATTGCGCCGAACGCGCTGGCGCAAACGGCGCTCGGAACCCTGGAAGCGACGCTGCGCAAGGATCTGGCCGGCGGCAACCGCTTGCGGCTCGATTTCGCGTGGCCGGACCAACTGGCGGTGTCGCCAGACGGCGTGCGCGTCGGCGAGTTGCCGGAAGCGTGGGTGCGCCACATCCTTCTGCTCAAGCCCGATCCCGCGCCTATCCTCGTGATCCAGACCGAACTTGAGCCGGGCAATTGGCTGTACCTCGCCACGCTGATGCCCAACCCCTATTTCCTGAACAGCAATGACCCCCTGTCGCTGGACAAGCTGGTGGTGCAGGGCGTATCGCTGGCGGTGCTGCTGTTGCTGTCATTCCTGGTCGTACGCTCGATCACGCGCCCGTTGGCCGCGCTATCCGATGCCGCCGAGGCCTTCGGCAAGGACGAACATGCGCCAGCCTTGCCGGAATCCGGCAGCCGCGAATTCGTCAACACAGCGCGTGCTTTCAGCGCCATGCGGGAGCGTATCGCAAAATACATTAAAGACCGCGAGCGCCTGTTCATCTCGATCTCGCACGACCTGCGCACGCCGATCACGCGACTGAAGCTGCGTGCCGAGCTGCTTGACGACGATGCCCTGCGCGGCGAGTTCGAAGAAGATCTCGATGAACTGGATATGATGGTCAAAGGTGCGCTGCAATGTGTGAAAGACAGCGATATCCACGAAAACCCGACCGAAGTGAAGCTGGATCCTTTGATCCGCCGCTTGGTGCGCAGCGCGGAGCTGGCAGGCCACAACGTGGAATACAAGGAAAGCGGCATCAGCGTGCGCGGCAAACCGCTAGCGCTGAAGCGCGCTATCGGCAACCTGCTGGACAACGCCCTGTTCTACGGCGAGCGCGCGCAAATCAGCGTGAGCTCAGTGGAAGGATGGACGGAAATCGCCGTACGCGACCACGGCCCCGGCGTGCCGGAAGAAGCGATACCCAGCTTGCTGGAGCCTTATGTGCGCCTGTCCCACGGCCGCGAATGCAACGATACTGGCATGGGGCTTGGCCTTGGCATCGCTAAGGGGATCGTGGACGGCCACGACGGCCAGCTATTGTTGGCCAATCATCCGGGAGGCGGCTTGAATGCGGTGATCCGGCTTCCCGCGGGAGTTTAATCGTTACCAAACTTCGGGCGGTGGATTTCCGCCAATCCTGCTACTGCCAGCTCAGTGATGGCGGTAGCGATCATGTTGAAGTTGGCATTCAGCGTGTAGCCATAAATGTGGCGCTTGACGGTCTTGCCGGACTTAAGACGAACCGTCAGCGTCGATGACGACTGGTCCATGATCATTTCCTTCGAAGGCGGTGTGTCAGCCTGCTGGAAGTCGCGGCTGGCGACAAGCGAGCGAAAATCCTGCAAGAGCTCGCATTGGCGTGCATCGAGCCTGGAGCAATCGAAATCCGTGCGATAGCTGTCCCATTCGCCCGCGAAGGCGTTACCCGAGAGCAGCTCTACTTCGGCAACCTCGTCATCCTGGGCTATCCAGCGGGCCTTCCGCGGCAGATCCTGCCAGCGCACGAAGACGGCACTGGCCACGAGTGCGCAGAGCCCGAAGCATGCCGCGAGCGACGTAAAGTCTTGCACAAGATGTGCCAACTTGAGCGCAGGAGCTTCCTCCTCGCGGCTACCGCGCGGCTCCCAGTTCAACGCTGGGAGAGATCCGTTGGATTGATCGCCCACAGGCCCGGCAGGTTGCGCCAGTAGCCATAAGCATCCATGCCAAAGCCAACTACGAAGCGGTTCGGAATAGTCAGGCCGACCAGGTCGGCCTTCACAGGCTTGGATTTGCCAATGTCTTTGTCGCAGAAGACGGCAATGATCACTTCCTTGGCGCCCATTTCCAGCAGGCGTTCTTTGACGTGCGCCAGGGTCTCGCCTTCATCGAGGATGTCATCCAGCACGATCACCGTGCGGCCCGATACCGTTGGACGCGGGACAACTTTCCACACCACTTTGCCGCCCTGGTCTTCGTCGCCGTAACGGCTGACGTGGATGTAGTCGAATTCGAGCGGGAAGGTCAGTTGCGGCAGGATGTTGCCGGTGAAGACGACAGCGCCACCCATCACCCCCAGCACAAGGGGAAATTCCTGTTTGGATGAATCGCCGAATCGGTCGTTCAGCGAGTCAGCCATGCGGCTCACCGCTACTTGTACCGTTTCCTTGTCGAAGAGCTCTTCTGCGTTCTGGAGCAGGGCGCGTGCGCGGGTGTGGTGAAAGTCTTGCATGATGTTTCTGAGGCAGGTCAAGAATGGCTCAATTATCCCGCCATTCCGCCGCCCGCCCTAGGAACAGTTGGATTTACGCCACAGGCTTCTTCATCTCAACTGTAATCGCGCACATCGTCGATGATCTTGCCGTCATTTGGCAAACTGCCGCGTGGCGCAAAGCGTACTTCGCCGCGCAGTTTGGTGATGTCGCGGATGGTGGCGACAATTTCCGTGGCCTGCATCTGCAGCGCAGGATCGTCCGTTTCGCAATGCAGCGTCATGATTTCGTCTGCGATCTTGCCCGAGACGACCAGGCGCGCCTTGCCCATGCCGGGATGGCGGCGTGCGATCTCATGCACCTGAGATGGATGGACGAACATCGCACGCACCTTGGTCGTCTGGTCGGCGCGGCCCAGCCAGCCCTTGATGCGGGTGTTGGTGCGGCCACATGCGGATGGCGCAGCATCCGTCAGCACTGCCGACAGGTCGCCAGTGGCAAAGCGGATCAGCGGATAGTCGGGGTTGAACAAAGTCACAACGACTTCGCCTACCTCGCCCGGCGCTACAGGCTCGCCGGAACCGGGCCGCACGATCTCCAGCAGTACGTCTTCATCCAGCACCATGCCGGGATTGAGCTTGCCGTTGCTGCGCGTTTCGTAGGCGATGCTGCCAATGTCGGCCGAGGCATAAGTTGAAATCACTTCCGGCACGCCGTGCTCGGCGAACCATTGGCGCAGCGATTCCGGCAGCGCTTCCGCTCCCATCATGGCGCGTTTCACGCTGCTGATGTCGGCGCCCATTTCAGCGGCTTTCTCGATGATGATCTTAAGGAAGGAGGGCGTGCCGATGTACGTGTCCGGGCGCAGTTCCGTCATCGCCTGCACCTGCAATTCGGTCTGGCCGGCGCCGGCGGGGATCACCGTGCAGCCAATGCGCGCGGCGCCGCCTTCCACCATGAAGGCGGCGGGCGTGAAATGATAGGAGAAGCAGTTCTGCACCAGGCAGCCAGGCCGCACGCCAGTGGCGAACATCGGACGCGAGAAGCGCCACCAGTCTATCGAGCGGCCTTCCGGGTCGAAGATGGGGCCGGGAGACATGAAAATGCGTCCCAGCTTTTCCGCAGGGGTGCTGTTCAGGCCACCGAAGGGGCGCTGCTGCGCCTGCAATGACTTCAGGTCGGACTTGCGCGTGACCGGCAATTGCGCCAACGCTTCCCGGCTGCTGATGCGCGAAGCATCAATGCCGGACAGGATGCGCGCCCAGCCAGGCGCCGATTGTGCTTGCGCTACCAGCAGCGGCAAGCGCTCCATCAATTCGCGTTCGCGCTCGGCGTGCGGGCGCGTCTCGAGGCTGTCCAGGGTTTCGGCCATCATGCCGCTCCTTCAATCTCGCGTTGCAGTTTCTTGGTCAATTTTGCAAACACCAGTTCGTGCGAGCGCCTGAGCAGCGCCTTCGCTTCCGCATCCGGTAGTTTGGCCAGGTCTTGCACCATCACCCATCTGGCGCGCGCCAGGTAGGGCGCCGGGATGATGCCGTCGCGGTCGGTCAGCTCGAGGAAGCGGTCGTCGTCCACCTTGAAACTGATCGACTTCTCTTTTTCCTTGGCGTCCATTACTGCGAACATTTTTTCGCCGACCGAGAACACCAGGTTGCATTCCCATTTGATATCTTCGGTGGCGCCAGGCAGGGTGCGGCAGAATTCTTTAGCTTTGTTCAGGTTCATTTTTTAAGCGAGCCAGCGTTTGCGGCGTCGGTAAAACTTCATGTCGCGGAAGCTCTTGCGGCCGGCACCGGACATGCCGAGGTAGAACTCCTTAACGTCTTCATTGTTGGCCAGTTCGCTGGCGTCGCCTTCCATCACCACCCGGCCGTTCTCGAGGATGTAGCCAAAGTCCGCGTAGCGCAGGGCCACATTGGTGTTCTGCTCCGCCAGCAGGAAGGACACGTTCTCTTTGGCGTTCAGGTCCTTGACGATGCCGAAGATCTCTTCCACGATTTGTGGCGCGATGCCCATCGAAGGCTCGTCCAGCAGAATCATGGAAGGCTTGGCCATCAGTGCGCGGCCGATGGCGCACATCTGCTGCTCCCCGCCGGAGGTGTAGCCCGCCTGGCTGTTGCGCCGTTCGCGCAGGCGCGGGAAGTAGTGATAGACCTTCTCCAGCGACTCCTTCATTTCGCCGCGCGATGCACTGCGCGTATAAGCTCCTGTCAGCAAATTCTCCTCGATGGTCAGGTGGCCGAAGCAGTGACGGCCTTCCATCACTTGCGACAGGCCGCGCTTGACCAGCTCATTGGGCGTGAGCTGGTCGATGCGCTCACCCTTGAATTGCACCTCGCCCTTGGTCACGTCGCCGCGCTCACCGCGCAGCAGGGTCGAGATGGTCTTCAGCGTGGTGGACTTGCCGGCGCCGTTGGCACCCAGCAGGGCAACGATCTTGCCCTGCGGGACCTGCAGCGACACGCCCTTCAGCACCAGGATCACGTGGTCGTAAATGACCTCGATGTTGTTGACTGACAGGTAGCTCATAAGCCTCTCACTTCATGCAGGCAGGCGTAATTTTCTTCTCAGCGGCGTACTTGCCGGACGATTCATCCACCAGTTTGCGCAGCAGGACTTTGTCGCCCACCACCCAGTTCGGCGTGACGGCCTTCCAGGCCTTGCCGTCCCATTGCTGGACTTTCACGGCGCCCGAGCCTTCGTGGTCATCGCAGGAGGTCTTCACGGTCGGGAACATGTTGTGGACACCCAATACCTTCTGGCGCGCTTCGTCGATATTCAGGTTCTCCAGGCCCCAGCGCAGTTGCTCGCCGTTGACCGGTTTGCCTTTGCCGAATTTTTCCTGCGCGGCGCGCATTGCTTCCACATACATTACGCCGGCGGTCAGGCCGCGCATGTGATAGACGGAGCCGATGCGCGACTGGTCGGCCAGGTTGCCTTTGCCGCCGGCGTAGACCTTCTTGCGCAGTTCATCCAGCAGCGGGTAGTTACCCGGGGTGTTGAAGGTCATCGAGGTATAACCCTTGGCTGCATCGCCTGATGGCACGGTGTCCTCTTCGGAGCCGGCCCACCATACGCCCAGCATTTTCTCGCGCGGGAAGCCGTTGCGCTGCGCAGTCTTGATCGCCACGGAGTTCATCACGCCCCAGCCCCACAGGATCACGTAATCCGGCTTGGCCTGGCGGATCTGCAGCCATTGCGATTGCTGTTCGCTGCCTGGCGGCGCGACCGGGATCTTGATCAGCTCAAAGCCGTATTGCGCGGACATAGCTTCCAGCACCGGCAGCGGTTCCTTGCCGAACGCGGAGTCGTGGTACAGGTGGACGATCTTCTTGCCTTTCAGCTTGTCCATGCCGCCGCTCTTGTCGCCCAGGTACTTCACCATTGCGGCGGCCTGGCTCCAGTAGTTGGAGATCAGCGGGAAGACATAGGGGAAGACCTTGCCGTTGGCTGCGTCGGAGCGGCCATAGCCCAGGGTCGTCATCGGGATCTTGTCCTGCGGGATGCGGTCCAGGATGCCGTAAGCAATGCCGGTGGACAGGGGCTCGACAACGGTGGCGCCGCCGTTTTTGGTTTTCAGGCGCTCATAGCACTCGACGCCGCGCGAAGGGTTGTATTCGGTCTCGCATTCCTCCCAGCTGATTTTCACGCCATTGACGCCGCCGTTGGCATTGACCAGGTTGAAGTAGTCGATGATGCCGCCATAAAAGCCGGAGCCGCCCGCCGCATAAGGACCGACGCGATAGGAGGGCAGGGCGACGAATTGTTCCGCTGGTTGCGCCCATGCGCTGCTGGCGACGATGCTGCTTGCTACGGCAATGCCAAGTACGAACGATTTCATGTGATGTCTCCAGGTTTTATAGTTGCCGCTCAGTGCGGGAAAGGCCACAGGCGGAGTTTCTCTTTACCGATTTGCCACAAACGCGCCAGACCGTGGGGTTCCACGATCAGGAAGAAAATGATCAGGGCGCCGAATACCATCAGTTCCAGGTTCGATGCCACGGTGGTTGGCAGGGCCAGGCCGTGCGCCACGATGTTCAGGAATACCGGCAGCAGCACGATGAAGGCGGAGCCGAGGAAGGAGCCCAGCACTGAGCCTACGCCGCCGATGATGATCATGAACAGGATGCGGAAGGACAGGTCCAGGTTGTAGGCCTCAGGCTCCACGGTGCCCAGGTAGGCGAAGGCGTACAGCGCGCCGGCTACGCCGCAGTAGAAGGAGCTGACCGCAAACGCCAGCAGCTTGGTGCGCATCAGGCGGATGCCGATTACTTCGGCCGCCACGTCCATGTCGCGCACTGCCATCCAGGAGCGGCCCACGTTGGAGCGGATCATGTTCTTCGCCAGCAGCGCCATGATCGCCACCACCGCCAACACCAGCAGATATTTGCGCTCCGGCGTATCGAAGGCGTAGCCGAAGATTTCCATCTTTTGCGCAGTGATCACGCCGGAGGAGCTGTAATTCGTCAGCCAGCCGATCTTGGTCAGGCACCACACCACAAAGAACTGCGTCGCAAGGGTTGAAGCGGCCAGGTAGAAGCCGCGGATGCGCAGCGATGGCAAGCCAAAGGCCATGCCGACCATCGCGGCGCACAGGCCGCCCAGCACAAAAGCCAGCAGTACTGGAATGCCGGGAATGCGCAGCATGAAGTTATAGGCCGAGAAGGCGCCAACCGCCATGAAGGCAGCGGTACCGAGCGAGAGCTGGCCGGCATACCCGGTCAGGATGTTCAGCCCCAGTGCGGCCAGCGCGAAAATCAGGAAGGGGATGAAGATCGCCGACAGCATGTAAGGCGACGACACCAGCGGCAGCACCAGCAGCGCTACGGCCAGCGTTGTGAACAGCGCGATGCGGTCCTGGCGGATCGGCAGGATCTGCCCATCCGCCTCGTAGCTGGTCTTGAATTGTCCTGCTTCGCGGTAGAACATCGCTCAAATCCTCCGGATGATTTTTTCGCCGAACAGCCCTTCCGGGCGCACCAGCAGGAACAACAGGGCCAGCACATAAGGGAACCAGCCTTCAATGCCGCCGCCCACATGCGGGCCGATATAGACTTCCGCCAGTTTTTCGGAAGCGCCGATAATCAGGCCGCCGACAATTGCGCCCGGCACCGAGGTGAAGCCGCCCAGGATCAGCACCGGCAGCGCCTTCAGCGCGATGAAGGTCAGCGCGAACTGCACGCCATTGCGCGCGCCCCAGAGCATGCCGGCCACCAGCGCGACCATGCCCGCCACTGCCCACAGGATGCCCCAGATGCGTTGCAGCGGGATGCCGACTGCCTGCGCGGCCTGGTGGTCGTCCGCCACCGCACGCAGCGCGCGGCCAACTTTGGTCTTGGCGAACATGAGTGCCAGCGCTGCCACCATCACGCCGCAGATGGCCGCAGCAGTCAGGTCGAACTTGGAAACGATAATATTGAACTTATCCATCAGGAACTCGCTCGGCACGTCCTCGATTGGAATGTCCAGCTTGTGCACTTGTGAGCCCCAGATCAGTTGCGCCAGGCCCTCGATGAAGAATGCCAGGCCAATGGTAGCCATGAAAAGCGTGATCTCGGGCTGGTTGACCAGCGGCCGCAACACCACCCGCTCGATGGCAAGTCCCAGAATGATCATTGCCAGCACCGTGGCAGGAATGGCCAACCATAGCGACAGCCCGAACTTGTCCATGAAGCCGACGCAGGTCAGCGCGGCGAAGAATACCATCGCGCCCTGCGCAAAGTTGAACACCCCGGAAGCCTTGTAGATCAGTACAAAGCCAATCGCCACCAAAGCGTACATCACGCCGGATAGCAGGCCGCCGATCAGCACTTCGGCAAAGAAATTGATATCCATCAGTGGGCCACTCCGAGGTAAGCGTCGATCACGTCCTGGTTGGTGCGGACTTCATCCGGCGTGCCGTCGCCGATCTTCTTGCCGTAATCCAGCACCACCACGCGGTCCGAGATATCCATCACCACGCCCATATCGTGCTCGATCAGCACGATGGTGGTGCCGAATTGCTCGTTCACGTCGAGGATGAAGCGGCACATGTCCTGCTTCTCTTCCACGTTCATGCCGGCCATTGGCTCGTCCAGCAGCAGGATCTGCGGTTCGGCCGCCAGCGCGCGGCCCAACTCTACGCGCTTCTGCAGGCCATAGGGCAACCGGCCGACTGGCGTCTTGCGGATATGCTGGATCTCGAGGAAGTCGATCACCTCCTCGCATTTGCGGCGATGTTCGATCTCTTCGCGCCGCGCAGGCCCCCAGTACAACGCCTGCAGCAGGAAGTTCGATTTCATCTTCAGGTTACGGCCGGTCATGATGTTGTCGAGCACCGTCATGCCCTTAAACAGCGCGATGTTCTGGAACGTGCGCGCAATGCCCGACTTGGCAGCGGCATAGCAATCCATATTCTTGCGATGCTGGCCGCGGTAGATGATCTCGCCCTGCTGCGGGCGATACACGCCGTTGATCACGTTCAGCATCGAGCTCTTGCCCGCGCCGTTCGGGCCGATGATGGCGCGGATTTCGTGCTCCCGCACGTCGAAGGAAATATTGGTCAGCGCCTTCACCCCGCCAAACGACAGCGAGATATTGCGCAAATCGAGGATCACGTCGCCGATCTTTCGGCCAGCCGTGATGGCTTCCGGTTCATTCATTTGCATGGTGGCTTCCCCGCTTATGCTGCCTTGAGGTCCATGATCCGCAGGTCAGCCGCCACCGTGCCGGTGCGTCCGTCCTCGAATTTGACCTGGGTTTCGATGTATTGTGAAGCCTTGCCGTCGTACAGTGCCTCGATCAGCACTGCATATTTCTCGGCGATGAACTTCCGGCGCACCTTGCGGGTACGGGTCAGTTCATCATCGTCAGGGTCGAGCTCCTTGTGCAGCACTAAGAACCGGTGGACTTGGGTGTCCGCCATCAATGCCTCCTGTGCCAGGTCGGCATTGACCTTTTCAACGCATTCCTTGACCAGCGCGTAAGTCTGTTCATGCGCGGCCAGGTCGGTGTAGCCAGAGTAGGCGATGCCGCGCCGCTCGGCCCAGTTGCCCACAGCCTCCATATCGATGTTGATGAAGGCGGTCACCTTGTCGCGCTCATGGCCGAAAGCCACCGCCTCCTTGATGAAGGGGAAGAACTTGAGTTTGTTTTCGATATAGTTTGGCGCGAAGATCGCGCCGTTGTTCATCTTGCCCACATCGGCCGCGCGGTCGATGATGCGCAAGTGGCCGTCGTTGTCGAAGATGCCGGCGTCGCCGGTGTGGAAGTAGCCTTCGCCGTCGATGGCTTCTGCCGTCGCATCGGGGCGTTTGTAATAGCAGTGCATCAGCGTCGGCGACTTGACCAGCACTTCGCCGTTCTGCGCCAGCTTCACTTCCACGCCAGGCGCCGGCTTGCCGACCGAGTCAAACTTGATTTCGCCGTCCGGCTGCAGGCAGATGTAGGCACAGGTTTCGGTCGAACCATAAAACTGTTTCAGGTTGACGCCAATCGAGCGGTAGAAGCGGAACAGGTCAGGCCCGATCGCGGCACCCGCCGTGTAAGCGACGCGGATGCGCGACATGCCCAGTACATTGCGCAGCGGCCCATACACCAGCACATTGCCGATGGCGTAGCTGACACGGTCGCCCAGCGGAACCGGCTTGCCGTCCAGGATGTCCGAGCCGACGCGACGCGCCACGTCCATAAAGTGGTGGAACATCTTGCGCTTGATCGCGCCAGCATCCTCCATGCGGATCATCACTTGAGTCAGCATGTTTTCAAAGATGCGGGGCGGCGCAAAGTAATACGAAGGACCGATCTCGCGCAGGTCGGTAGTGACGGTGTCCGACGATTCCGGACAGTTGACGGTAAAGCCCGCAGTCAATGCCTGCGCAAAGGAGAACAGGCAGTCGCCTACCCACGCCATCGGCAAATAGGACAGCACATTCTCTTCGTCAGTCAGTTTGTCGAAGCCGATGCCGCCGATGGCCGCCGACAGCAAGGCTTTGTGGGTCTGGCAAACGCCTTTCGGCTTGCCGGTGGTGCCGGAGGTGTAGAGAATGATCGCGTTATCGCTCTCCTTGCCCTCGGCGATCGACGCTTCGTAGAAGCCGGGGTGCGCCTTGTCATACTCTCGCCCCAACTCCTGCAAGCGGGCATACGACATCAATTGCTGGTGCGTGTAATTGCGCATGCCGCGCTCGTCTTCGTAAGCAATGTGCTTGATGTTCGGGCATTGGTCGCACAGGTCGAGCAGCTTGTCGACCTGTTCCTGGTCTTCCACGATGGCATACTGGATTTCTGCGTTTTCCAGCACGAAGGACATGTCGGCTGCCGGCGCATCCTGGTACATCGGCACCGGCACGCCGCCCAGGCACTGCGCCGCCAGCATCGACCAGTACAGGCGCGGGCGATTGTCGCCGATGATGGCCAGGTTCATGCCGCGCTGGAAGCCGATTGCGGCCAGCCCGCAGGCCAGCGCGCGCACTTCGGCATTCACTTGCTGCCAGTCCCAGGTCTGCCAGATGCCCAGGTCCTTTTCGCGGAACGCAGGCTTGTGCGGCCGCTCCTTGCCATGCTGAAGCAGCCTGCGTGGGAAGGTCGTCAGATTATCCTGCACGGTGTCTCCTTGGTTTTTAGCCGCGCTTTTTTAGTTGTCATGCGCATTTTGTGTGATGATATTAGCGTGAGCTATGTCGCAAAGTTGTCATTTCAAAGACAATTCGACGACTTTTGATGGTGCGACGCAACAACGATGAAAACTGAACCCAGCCTGATCGAAGCCATACGCAGTTCCACCTGGGCGCCCGTGCTCAGCCCAGAGCAATTGGCGCGTGTAGAGGCCACCTGCTATGAGGAATTTATTCCCAAAGGAGGTTTCGTTTGCCATAAAGGCGAAGTTGTCGATAATTGGATCGGCATTATTTCGGGCATGGTGAAAATGAATAATTTTTCGCCAAACGGAAAAAGCGTGACATTTACTGGCGTGCCGCCGGGTGGCTGGTTCGGCGAAGGTTCATTACTCAAAGATGAACGCCGCCGATATGACGCCATGACCCTGCGCGACAGCCGCATCGCACGCATGCCGGCTGTCACTTTTCACTACCTGCTCGAGAATAGCCTACCCTTCACCAGGTTCCTCTTGATGCAGCTCAACGAACGTTTGGGTCAGTTCATCGGCATGGTGGAAAACGAACGCTTGCTGGACCCGGACACGCGCGTTGCACGCTGCCTTGCGTCACTATTCAATTCCCACCTGTATCCCGGCATTGAGCGGCTGGTGCAGATTTCGCAGGAAGAAGTCGGACTGCTGTCGGGCTCGTCGCGCCAGCGCGCCAACCAAGCCTTGCAAGTGCTCGAGAAACAGGGCCTGTTGCGCGTCGACTACGGCGGCATCCGCATCCTCGACCTGGACGGGCTGCGCCGCTTCGAAGCCTGAGATTTTGTGCGGCAAGCGTGCCGCTGATGAGTATAATGCGTTTGCATATTTACAACTTCAGCGGAGTTTGCCATGCGTTCACTGCCTGCCCTCTTCCTGCTTGTGATGTCCCTGTGCGCCTCGGCTTCGGCGCAGTCTGCAAAGCAATACGAGTTCTATGTGGTGGGCGATCCCACCAATGTGACGCGGCCGCAGCCGGCCCAGCCTTCGCTGGTACTGATGGGCGGAGGAACGGATGTGGACGACGCATTCCGCTGGATGATCCAGAAGGCAGGCGGCGGCAACTTCGTGGTCATCCGCGCCACTGGCACGGATGCCTACAACCCATACATCTACGCCTTCGGTGGCGGAGTTACTTCGGTTGAAACGCTGGTCATCCCCAACCGCGCGGCAGCCAACGATCCCTTCGTTCTGGAGCGCGTGCGCAATGCCGAGGCGCTGTGGATTGCCGGCGGAGACCAGGCCAATTACTGGGAAAACTGGAAAGACACTCCGCTGCAAGTGGCGATCCAGGGCTTGGCCAACAAAAACATCCCGATTGGCGGCACCAGTGCCGGCCTGGCCGTGATGAGCCAGTATGTGTTCAACGCCCTGAACGGCTCCATCACTTCGCCACAGGCGCTGGCCAATCCTTACGACCGGTCGGTATCGCTCGGGCGCGATTTCCTTGCGCTGCCCGGCATGGGCAATATGATCTCCGACATGCACCTCGACTCGCGTGACCGTATGGGCCGCCTGGTGACCTTTATGGCGCGCATCGTGAACGATGGTTGGACACCGATGACGCACGGCATTGGCATCGACGTGGAAACCGCGTTGCTGGTGGAAGGCGGCAACGCCACACGCGTCGGCAACGGTTCCGCTTATTTCCTCAATACCGTCGGGGTACCGGAAGTCTGCAAGCCCAAAACCCCGCTCACCTACCGCAACGTTGGCGTGCAGCGCTTGTCCGGTGGCGGAAGTTTCAGCCTGACTAACTGGGCAAGTTACGGTAACTCTACCGTGAACTACAACATCTCAGCCATCAAGGGCATATTGAGTTCGACCCAGCCGGGAGGTTCTGTTTACTAAGTAACGCGTGTTCCCGAACAGACCAGCGCAGCATGCCGCGGCATGCTGGGCGTACCTGATCTGTATCGGAGGACATCATGAACTTTCCAATCAGAACTGCGCTGGCAACCTTCCTTGCCATGCTTGGAACACAAGCCTTTGCACAAATCACACTGTATCCGGGGGAAGGCTGGCGTGGCCGGCCTATCCAGGTGAACAATTCGATCCGGGACTTGCGCGCTGCGGGATTCGATGACCGCACATCATCAATCGTGGTTGAAAGAGGACGCTGGGAAGTCTGCGAAGACCCGAACTTCGGGGGGGAATGCAAGATCCTGCGCCCCGGCAGTTATGAATCGCTGCGCGGCTCGGGCTTGAACAACAGCATTTCGTCAATCCGGGCCCTGCCGCGCCGGCGCTACAACGATGAAATGGCGTATGCACCCGAGCCCGTTCCGGAAGCAACGTATGAATACCGGGTCCGCCCGCAAGAACGTGTATATGAAGCTCCCATCACTTCCACTCGTGTCGTGGTTGGCCCGCCGGAGCAGCGTTGCTGGGTCGAACAACAGCAGGTTGAAGCTTCAGGCAGCAGCGGCACGGCCGGAGCTATTGCCGGCGCGCTGATTGGCGGCGTGTTGGGGCACCAGGTCGGCGGCGGTTCCGGGCGCGACCTGGCCACGGTTGGCGGCGCAATTGCCGGCGCGGCGGTTGGTTCCAATGTCGGCCGGAACAGTGGCAGGCAATACGCTAACGTCCAGCGCTGCGAGGCTATTCCGAGCCGCACCCCGCAGTACTGGGACGTGACTTACCAGTTCCGCGGCGTCGAGCACCGCGCCCAACTCACTTCTGAGCCAGGGCGAACGATCACGGTGAACCGTGAAGGCGTGCCGCGTATGTAGCGGGATTAGGGCTGCTCGGCCAGGACCGCGTGGAATAGCTGGTTCAAGCCGGCGTTGATATCGCCGCGCTGGAAATGAAGGATGCCAGGGCTTTCGAGCCGGGCTAGTTCAGACTCGATGAACTGGTTCAGGCAAGGTACTGGCTCAGACAGTCCCGTTTCCGGCGTGGCTTTTTTCTTTTCAAGAAGTACGGCGATTGCGTGCAGAAGCTCCTCTTGGCCCTCCAGTAAATGCAGCAGCTTGTCAAACTCAATTGGTGCTGGAGTGGCATAACGTTCCAGCCAACGCACGCACAGCAGCGGACGCAAGGCATAGAAGTATTTCTTTAACCGTACCATTTCGGATTGCAAATGGTCGCGGTAAGTAGTCTTGGCCATGTTACGGTAGTGGTAAACCCCGCTTTCGAGGGAATACACGCTCGGGAGCAGCGCACTTGCGCCCGTGGCGAAGCCGCCGTGGGAGCGATAAAGTATCGGCGACTGAAGCCACTCAACGAAGGCAGGGTTCGACTTGCGGAACAGGCGCAGCGCCTTGCGGATATCCCAGCCATTGATATCGATTTCGTCGACGATCTTGTACTCGATCACGTCGCGCTTCTCTTCCAGGTCGACCGCTACGTACCAGTCGCGCGGATGCGCGTAAATGAAGCGCACGTCGTAATCGCTGTTTGGCGAGGCGAAGCCCCAAGCGCGGCTGCCCGACTCGACTGCCAGCAATACGCGCACATTATGTTCGGCCTCCGCAGCCGCGAGCCGGCGCATGATTTCGGCCCGCACATCTTCAGGTATCAATTCTTTCTCCATTGCCGCCTGAAAGCGGCGGCACAGCCAGGCATTATGGCGCAATCGGGGTATGATTGCGCTATGAAAGAATCAATCCGCACCAGACTTGAATCCATGCGCGCGGCAATGCGCCGCCATCAGGCTGATGCCTGCATGGTCCCTTCCTCCGATCCTCATTTGTCTGAATACCTGCCGGCGCGCTGGCAGGGACGGGAATGGCTGTCGGGTTTTACCGGCTCGGTCGGCACCTTCATCATTACCCAGGATTTCGCGGGCGTCTGGACCGACGGCCGTTATTGGACGCAAGCGGAAGCGGAACTGGCCGGTACCGGCGTGAAGCTGATGAAAATTTCATCTGGCGCCAGCGTGCAATATGTGGACTGGCTGTCCGAGACCTTGAAACCGGGCCAGGTGCTGGCGGTGGACGGTGCGGTACTGGGCCTGTCGATTGCCCGCCTGCTGCAAGCGCGCGGCATTGCCATGCGCACTGATCTCGACCTGCTCGACGAGGTATGGACCGATCGCCCCGGCTTGCCCGATGCTCCGGTCTACGAGCACCAGCGCCCATATGCCGACAAGACCCGCGCGGCCAAGCTGGCGGCGCTGCGGGCGGAAATGGCGCGCCAGGGTGCGACCCACCACGTCATCTCGACACTGGACGATATTGCCTACCTGTTCAACCTGCGCGGCTCGGACGTCAACTACAACCCGATCTTCCTGTCGCATGCCCTGGTCGACCAGGAGCGTGCCATGCTGTTCGTCGGCGCCGGCAAGATCGAGCCAGACCTGGCAGGCTTGCTGGCGGCGGACAACGTCTTCGTCGAGCCCTACGAGGAAGCGGCGCAGGCATTGGCCTCGATCCCGCCCGGCAGCACGCTATTGCTGGATCCGCGCCGCATCACCTTCGGTACGCGCCAGTCGGTGCCCGACAACGTGAAAGCAATCGAAGCGGCCAATCCAACCACATTCGCAAAGTCGCGCAAGACGGAACACGAAGCGGATCATGTGCGCGCGACGATGGAGCAGGATGGCGCTGCCCTGTGCGAGTTCTTTAGCTGGCTGGAGAAAACCCTGGCCGATCCGAAGCGCGAGCCGTTGACTGAATTCGCCATCGGCCAGCACTTGCTGGAGGCGCGCCAGCGCCGTCCCGGCTTCGTCAGCCCAAGCTTCGGCACCATCGCCGGTTTCAACGCCAATGGCGCAATCATGCACTACCGCGCACCAGCTGAAGGCAGCGCCGTGGTGGAAGGCAATGGCTTGCTGCTGCTCGATTCCGGCGGCCAGTACATCGGCGGCACTACCGACATTACCCGCGTGGTGCCGGTCGGCGCCATCACCCAGGAACACAAGCGCGACTTCACCCTGGTCCTGAAAGGCATGATGGCGCTGTCAGTCGCCCAGTTCCCACGCGGCGTCAAGTCGCCGATGCTGGATGCGATCGCCCGCGCGCCACTGTGGGCAGCCGGCATCGACTTCGGCCACGGCACCGGCCATGGCGTAGGCTACTTCCTCAATGTGCACGAAGGCCCGCAGTCGATTTCGCCTTCGACACCGCCGGATGCGCATACCGCGATGGAGCCGGGCATGATCACCTCCAACGAGCCGGGCATCTACCGCCCCGGCAAATGGGGCATCCGCATTGAAAACCTGGTGCTGAATGTGCCGGCGCCGGATTCTGAATTCGGCGAGTTCCTGCGCTTTGAGACCTTGACCCTGTGCCCGATCGATACGCACTGCATCGACAAATCCCTGCTGCGCGAAGATGAAGTGCGCTGGCTGAACGAATACCACGCAACCGTGCGCCAACGCCTCGCCAAGCTTGTCAGCGGCGACGCGCTGCGCTGGCTGAACGAAAGGACGGAGGCAATATGAGCCGCTCCACCAAAGCATCCAACGCGCTGGCGCGCCTGAAAGAGCGCTCCGGCAACCAGGCCTATTCGATGACAATGACCGGCAGCGGCCACTTCTTCCTGACCGAAGGACCAGGCCAGCCGCCGCTTTGCCAGCCGATGGAACTGGACGATTTTGTAGCCTTCGTGAACGCGCAGGGCCCGCAAAAAGTAAAACGCGTCAGCAAACTCGATGTAGCATTCGAAAAGCAGCTCGCAGCCAAGAAAACACCAAAACCATAAGTGAGGCAGCTATGCCAAGCATAGATTTCCTGCGTGCTTACTGGTCGTCCGGCGAAATGGCGACCAACCTCGTGATCCTGATGAATATCATCGGTGCGCTCCTGCTTGGCCTGCTGGTGGGCTATGAGCGCTCCTATCACGGGCGAGCGGCGGGCATGCGTACCTATGGGCTGGTGTGCATGGCATCGGCAGCGCTGACGGTGGTGTGCGGCTATCCGTCGCTGTGGTTTGGCGGCCATATGTCTGAACTCGTGGGCACTGATCCAACGCGTGTCATCCAGGGCATCGTGACCGGCATCGGCTTCCTTGGCGCGGGCGTGATCATGCGCGAAGGCTTCAATATTTCCGGCCTGACGACGGCGGCATCGATCTGGGCTTCGTCGGTGATTGGCGTGGCAGTGGGGCTGGGTTTCTATCTTGGCGCCATGGGCCTGGCTTTCCTGTGCGCGATGTCGATGATTTTCCTGTCCAAGGTCGAGGCGTGGCTGCCGTCGCGCCATGCAATCGCAATCACCATGCGCTTCAAGCCGGGCTTCGAGCCCAAGGAAGACCAGCTGCGTGCCATGGCGCTGGAACGCGGTTACCAGATCGCCGGCGGTTCGCTGACCATCGGCATGGACCAGGGCAAGCTGGAATGGCGTTTCGTCGCCTTGGCATTGAGCAAGCGCAGCGGCTCGCCGCTGTCGCGCATCGCGGAAGAGATGACCCATTACGAAGGCATCGACAGCTTCCAGGTCACCCACGCACGCAACTAGGAGGCAGGTTTGGTCATTCATTCACAAGACGTTCTCGATTTCTGGTTTCTGCCGATCGGCGCAAAGGGCCACAACATGCAGCGCCCGGAGTGGTGGCGCAAAGACGATGCATTCGACCGCGCGATTTTCCAGCAGTTCGGCGACGTGATCGAAGAGGGGCTGCTGGGTGGCCTGCGGCAGTGGGACGATGAGGGCACGCAGGGTACGCTGGCCCGCATCATCGTGCTGGACCAGTTCACGCGCAACGTCTATCGCGGCACGCCGAAGGCTTTCGCCGGGGACGAGCTGGCGCTGGAAGCGGCCAAGGCGCTCGATGATTCGGGTGCCAACCAGACTTTGCCGCCGGCGCAGCGTGCGTTCTCCTACATGCCGCTTGAGCATTCGGAGAACCTCTCGATGCAGATGCGCTGTGTGGACTTGTTTGAGATGCTGGCGGCGGATTCGCCGGGCTATGCAGGTATGCTGGATTTCGCGAAGAAGCATTACGAGGTAATCCGCCGCTTCGGGCGGTTCCCGCATCGCAACGCCATCCTCGGCCGCGAATCGACGCCGGAAGAGATCGAGTTCCTCAAACAGCCAGGATCGAGCTTCTGATGCTTGGGTTGACCGTAATTGGCGGCGGCAATGTTGGCCGCGTCCTGGGCCGGCTGTTTTCGGCGACGGGGGCATTTGCGGTGCAGGATGTGCTCGCACGCTCGGCCGATAGCGCAGCGCGCGCTGTGGCTTTCATCGGCAACGGCGTTGCCGCGGCTTCGTATGCAGCCCTGCGCCCGGCCGACGTGTACATGCTGACCGTAACCGACGACCAGATTGTGCCGGCGTGTGAAGCACTGGCAGCTGCCTTTCCGCTGCGCGGGGCGGTTGTGTTCCATTGCAGCGGGGCGCTGGCCTCAGATCGCCTGCAAGCGGCGCGTGCAGCCGGCGCATACGTTGCCAGCGTGCACCCGATCCGCAGCTTTGCCGATGTCGAAGCGGTGGCGGGGGGCTTTGCCGGCACTTTCTGCGGCGTGGAGGGGGACCAGCTGGCGCTTGATGTGCTGCTGCCGGCGTTGGCGGCAATCGGGGCTAGGGCCGTACAAATCGACCCTGCCGCCAAGACCGTGTACCACGCGGCTGCCGTATTTGCGAGCAATTACCTGGTCACGGTCATTGACGCCGCCTTGCGTGCTTACCAGGCCGCGGGCATTCCGGAAGCCGTGGCGCGCGAGCTTGCGCGGCCGCTTGCGATAGAGTCGATGGAAAATGCTTTCCGCCTTGGCGCGGCGCCGGCGCTGACCGGGCCGGTGGCGCGCGGCGACATGGCAACAGTGTTGCGGCAGCAAGATGCCGTAATGGCATGGGATGCGGCAACCGGCCAGCTGTACCGGGCCCTCGTCCCGCCGACCATCGCGCTGGCGGAACGGAAACGGGCCGGCCAGCTGTGACGCAGCCCTTGCAAATCACCAGTGCAAAAGTATAGTTGAAGAGCAGGTAATGCTTTTTGCCCATGCTTCTGTTGTGGGGGAGCAAAAAGATAGCCTGGGCGAGTGACAAAATTGGCCGTTAGCAATAAGCTTGTCCACCTAAGCCACACAGTTCTAGGGGAACGCTATGTTATTTTTGAAATCCACGTCTGTCACCAAGGCGCCTGGCATTTACGAGGTAGATATTGCCGCCAAACCGCCTGGCAAGACTTTCGGCGTGTACATGGCAACCGACCCGGATAATCCGCCAACTTCCGTGCTCGAAGCACTGGCTGCCGGCGGCTTCAAGCAAGTCCACAGCTCCGGTTACACCCACAAGGACCGCGGCAAGGTGCTGGACCTGCACTTCCAGAAAGATGGCACCGACCTCTTCAACGGCTGGAAGGCGGAAGAGGCCGAAGCCAACATGGCCATCATCAACAAGATCTTCAGCGACATTGGCGTCGCGATCACCCCGCGCGTCATGTCGCTGGCTGAAGCTTACGCCTGAACTTCAATGTGATACAGGGCCCAGGGGCAGGTGGTGAAGCGCTCGCCCACGGGCCTGTTTGCCATTTCCGGCACGCGATCCGCATCGTAGATCGCCCACAGCGGACCGAGGCCGCCCAGCGCCATCGGTGCGCCATCCATGTGGGTGGCAACGATAAAGCGCTGTGCCTTGGCGCGCGCCAGGGTTACCGCCACCGCATAGCCATCCACTGCACGCAATAACAGGTTGCTGCCGTCGCCCGTTTGCGCGCCCGCAGCTTTCAGCACGTCTGTCAGCAACGGGCCTGACAGGGTGTGCGGCCGGCTATCGTATTCCAGCGTGGGCTTGATCGCGACCGCCGGCAGCGCGGCCAGTGCGGCAAAATCGAAGGTGAAGGCCTTGTCGAAACTCAGGCGCTGGCGGTGCATCATCTGGTCCGTGACGCGGTCGAAGCTGCCGCGGTTCGGTTTGGCAATGGCACCGGTGACGGTCAGCAGCGTCGGGCCGCGCTCAACCTTGGGAGCAGCGGCGCCCAACGACGGAAGGGCGCCGGCCGCTGCAACGGCGCCGAGGAATTGACGTTTGTTCATTGCTATATGATAACGCCTATGGACCTGTTTTCTGCTGACGCCGAGTTATTGCCGATTCCGATCGAAGACGGCGAGCTGTATTTCATGCAGCAGCTTCCGCTGGCTGTGGATAATGCGGAAGTTATGCAACGCCTGCTCGATGAGACCGCGTGGAAGGCAGAAACCATCTTCCTGTTCGGCCGTGAAGTGGCGCAACCGCGTTTGAGTGCCTGGTATGGCGAGCAGCGCTACACCTACTCGGGCCGCACTTTCGAACCGCTACCCTTCACGCCACTCCAGCTTGAGATCAAGCACGCCGTCGAGGCCGCCAGCGGCAAGCGTTTTAACAGCCTCTTGCTGAATTATTACCGCAACGAACAGGACAGCATGGGCTTCCATAGCGACGATGAGGTGGAACTCGGGCCTCAGCCGACAATCGCTTCGGTCAGCTTTGGCGCCACCCGGACCTTCATCCTCAAGCACAAGAAACTGCCGAAAACGATAAAGATTGATCTGACCGACGGTAGCTTCTTGCTCATGGCCGGAAAACTCCAGCATTGCTGGCGGCACGGCATCAATAAAGAGCGAAGACCTTGTGGGCCTCGTATCAATCTGACATTTCGGCTTATCTGAGGTCAAGTTCGCTCATTTTGGGCTGAACATTGGTAATTCAAGGTTGCTTACAAATGCACACAATTCTTACCGGTTCGTCTCCCCATTGAACTTTTGGCAGTGTTATCGTGCTTTCCATCGCACTTCCACAGACGAAGCGCGATCCCAAGCAAGTCCGACTTACTTTTGCTGAAAGATCACGAACATGAAAAAAATCGCATTCGCACTCATCACTTCCGCCGTCGCCCTGGGCGCGGCATCCGTCCAGGCCCAGGAGCTGAAGCCGTACATCGGCGCGGGCGTCGTGGCGAACTCGAACAAATACACCCTGCCGAATGACACCAGCGACGGTGACAAGAAATCCACCGAGTACGGTGGCAAGATCTTCGGTGGCGTGCAGATCGATAAGACCTGGGGCGTGGAAGCCGGTTATGTAGATTTCGGCAAGCAGTCGTATAACTACACCACTGGCGCCGGCACCGGCAGCATCGAAGGCAAAGCCAAGTCCTTCTACCTGGCTGGCAAGGGTACCTTCCCAATCAACCAGCAAGTTTCGCTGACCGCCAAACTGGGTGTGTCCCACAACAAGAATGACGTGAATGCCACCGGCCTGGCTTCCGCGTACAACGGCGATAGCAGCCGTAACTCGCTGTACGCCGCGGTTGGTGCTGAATACGCCTTCACCGAGAAAGTGTCGGGCGTGCTGGAGTACGAACACTTCGGCAAGAATGACATCGACCAGGGCCGCCGCAAAGGCGCGGTCAACCTGGGCGTGAAGGCTAGCTTCTGAGTCGAGGGGGAGGGCAGTTCAGCTGCTTCCCCCCGCAAAGTCCCGATCGAGGCCGGGTGCGACAACGGCAGCTTTGCGCTGCCAATGTCCTTGTGCCCGCCTCACCCTCCATTCGGGCACTGGGTTCGCTGCATAGGGTAGTCGAAGGCTTTTTCCTTGCCCTTCGAAACGCCTTCGATGCGCGCCTTGATGCCGTCGGCGCCATCGCGCTTGTAAATGATCCGCTGCGGGAAGTCATGCTGCGGGTTTTCAAAGATCACTTCACCCTCGCCGATCGATTTGATCGGGAAGGCAGCTTCCAGTTGACGGCTTGGCTTGGCCACGTAGGCCCAGATGCCCGGCTCGGTTTCGCGGATCATGGTGTGTTCCCATTCGACTGTCTTGCCGTTCTTTACTGTGCGTGCGACGCCCAGCATGGTGCCGCCGGCGGGCAGGGTCCACATTTCGACTGAACCTTTTTCGGCGCCGGTGTGGGACCAGCAGCCGGCCAGCCAGGCTAGTTTGTCGATCGGGGCCTCGTGCGCAATGGCGCCGGCGCTGGCCAGGAGCAGGCCGCATAGGAATTGTTTGCGCATTTTCGGGCTCCTTTCGAAAACCGGTAAATCGGTGTCTGACCCACAGGGTCAGACACCTGAATGATCTTTCGGCCAGCGGCTTCGGCACACCCTGGTGTCTGACCCTGCGGGTCAGACACCGGTTTACCGGTTTTAGCCGTGCAGCGGCTTATAACGAATACGCTTCGGCTTTGCGCCTTCCTCACCCAAACGCTTCTTCTTGTCCGCTTCGTACTCCTGGTAGTTACCGGCAAAGAAGGTAACCTGCGAATCGCCTTCAAAGGCCAGGATGTGGGTCGCGATACGGTCCAGGAACCAGCGATCGTGGGAAATCACCATCACCGAGCCGGCGAACTCCAGCAGCGCATCTTCCAGCGCACGCAGGGTTTCCACGTCCAGGTCGTTCGACGGTTCGTCCAGCAGCAGCACGTTGCCGCCCATCAGCAGGGTCTTGGCCAGGTGCAGTCGGCCACGCTCACCGCCGGACAGGTTGCCAACGATCTTCTGCTGGTCCGAACCCTTGAAGTTGAAGCGGCCGACATAAGCACGCGATGGCATTTCAAAACGGCCCACGCTCAGGATGTCGGCGCCGCCGGAAACGGCCTCGAACACGGTCTTTTCGTTGTCCAGTTTGTCGCGGCTCTGGTCCACCAGCGAAATCTTGGCAGTCTTGCCGATTGCCACTTCGCCGCTGTCCGGCTGCTCAATGCCGGCGATCATCTTGAACAGGGTCGACTTGCCGGCGCCGTTCGGGCCGATGATGCCGACGATGGCGCCCGGCGGAATGGTGAAGGACAGGTTGTCGATCAGCAGGCGGTCGCCGAAGGATTTGCTGACGTTCTTGAATTCGATCACGTCGTTACCCAGGCGTTCGGCCACAGGGATGAAGATCTCCTGGGTCTCGTTACGCTTTTGGTATTCGTATTCGCTCAGTTCATTGAAGCGGGCCATGCGGGCCTTGGACTTGGCCTGGCGTGCCTTCGGATTCTGGCGCGCCCATTCCAGTTCCTTCGCCAGTGCTTTCTGGCGCGCGGATTCGGTAGCTTCTTCCTGCTTCAGGCGGGCTTCTTTCTGTTCCAGCCACGAAGAGTAGTTGCCTTTCCACGGGATGCCGTGGCCGCGGTCCAGTTCCAGGATCCATTCGGCAGCGTTGTCCAGGAAGTAGCGGTCGTGGGTAATGCCGACCACGGTGCCAGGGAAGCGCACCAGGAACTGCTCCAGCCATTCCACGGACTCTGCATCCAGGTGGTTGGTCGGTTCGTCGAGCAGCAGCATGTCCGGCTTGGACAGCAGAAGCTTGCACAGCGCCACGCGGCGCTTTTCGCCGCCGGACAGCACGCCGATCTTCTGGTCCCAAGGTGGCAGGCGCAGCGCGTCGGCAGCCATTTCCAATTGCAGGTTCAGGTTGCCGCCATCGGCAGCAGCGATGATCGATTCCAGGCGTTCCTGTTCCTTGGCCAGCGCGTCGAAGTCCGCATCCGGTTCAGCGTAGGCGGCGTACACGGCTTCCAGCTGCGCCTGCGCGGAGAAGGCTTCGCCCAGGCCGGATTCCACTTCTTCGCGGACGGTTTTTTCGGGATCCAGCTGCGGTTCCTGCGGCAGGTAGCCGATGTTCAGGCCAGGCATCGGGCGTGCTTCGCCCTGGATGTCGGTGTCGATGCCTGCCATGATTTTCAGCAGGGACGATTTGCCGGAGCCGTTCAGGCCCAGCACGCCGATCTTGGCGCCTGGGAAGAAGGACAGCGAAATGTCCTTCAGAATCTGGCGTTTCGGTGGGACGATTTTGCCCACGCGGTTCATGGTATAGACGTAATTGGCCACGGTATGTGTTCTTGTCGGTTCGTAAAGGCGCTAGTTTAGCGCATTGTGGTGGCGCATAAAAAAAGACCCGGCGAGTGCCGGGTCCTTTTTGGCGTAGGTGACTGCTTATGCTTTGCGGCGGCGTACCGTGGCCAGTGCGGCCAGGCCCAGGCCGGTCAGCAGCAGGCTGGTCGGAACCGGAACCGTGGTGTCATCGGCCGGAACAGGCATGTTGGCCAGCAGGTCCAGGCGCAGGCTGTCAACGTTGAACTGGCCGCGAACACCAAAGACCGACAGGCTCAGGACACCGTCCTTGATGATGTCGCTGAGCGCCTTGCCATCCAGGTCCAGGGTGACGCTCAGGTCGCCACTATAGGAACGGTAGTAATCATCGGCGGTAGTTTCGTAGATGTTCCACCCCCAACGCGCGCTGCCATCCCGCTTGTCCTCGCTCGTCGATGGACGCTCATAGCTTTGCTGCAACCCTGCGGTGTCACTGTCGCTTGAGTCGCCAACGGTCACCTTCATAGTGTCGCTGACGTTATCGTAGTGATACGAGCTACCGGTCCTGGTGAAAACTTTGTCAGTCACGCTGCAAACGCCATGGTTGCAGGCGCCTGCATTGAAGTGGTTCCGGGTGCCGGTCTGGGTATAGCTGCCGAAGGCATCGATGTGAGTTTTGTAATCAGCGTCAGAGTGGCCGAAAACAGTCAACTGGCCTAAGGAGATCGCGCTGCTGCCCAGCCCGTTGCCTGCCAGCAGGTCGTTGACGTTGATCTCGAAGTTCTTGCTGGTACCCGTAACCAGAAGATCGCCCGCGGCGACGTTCTTGGTCAGCGACATTGGAAGAGCATATACGTTAGCAGCGCAGACCAATGCGGCGATACCTGCTAGAAACTTTTTGCTTGCCATTCTTTTTCTCCTGAGTTGGAGCGTGCTATCAAGCAATTAACGTGCCTGATCATCAACAATTCCACCTAGGTCGTTGATTCTTATTGAGTAATTTTAATTGAACCTTGGAAAGCGAACTTAGCAAAGACGCAAACTGTAAAAATTTCCGACACTCAGGATGCCTTTCTGCTGGTCAACCAACCCTCGAGCATGTAGATCAGCAGGGCGCTCCAGATGAACAGGAAGCCAACCAGTTTGGTCGAGGAAAACGCTTCGTGGAAAACCCAAACGCCCAGCAGCATCTGCAGCGATGGCGACATGTATTGAAGCATGCCGAGCACGGACATCGGGATGCGCCGCGCACCGGCGGCAAACAGCAGCAGCGGGATCGCCGTGGTCGGGCCAGCCGCTGCCAGCAGCCAGCGCGTGCTGTCCGCTTCGGCATTCAGGAAAACGCTCTGGCCGTGGTACACCTGCCAGCCGAGATAAGCTACCGCCAGCGGGAACAGGATCAAGGTCTCGAAGGACAGTCCCTCCAGCGCCGCCAGTGCCGCCGTCTTGCGCAGCAGCCCATAAGCGCCAAAGCTCAGGGCCAGCACCAGCGCAATATAAGGCACCTGGCCAGCCTGCCAGGTCAGCCAGGCCACGCCAGTCGTCGCTACGCCGATGGCAATCCATTGTCCACGGCGCAGTTTTTCCTTCAGCACCAGCATGCCTAGCAGCACATTCACTAGTGGATTGATGAAGTAGCCCAGGCTGGCATCCACTACGTGGCCGTTGTTCACCGCCCAGATATACACAAACCAGTTCGCACTCAGCAGGAAAGCGCTGGCCAGGAAGCTGCCGACCACTCTGGGTTGGCGCAACACTTGAGGCAGCCATTTCCATTGGCGGCGCACCGCCAGTACCAGCATCAGGAACAGCAGCGACCAGGCCATGCGATGGGCCAGGATTTCGGACGCCGGAACATTTTTAATTGCGTGAAAATACAGCGGGAACAGGCCCCAGGAGAGGAAAGCGCCTGCGGCGTACAGCATGCCGGTATTCATGGGAGCGATGATTTTCTAAGAGTAAAGGTGGAAAATAGCACACCCGCCGAGTTTTCACCGGCGGCGTAAAAAACTTGCAAAAGGCCTATAGTTGGCCTATTGTGCGATGCACCAAAACCAATTTTGGGTGAAATCTTGTCACAACATAAGAAAAGCAGCGTAGCTGCACTGACGCTGGCCGCCATTGGCATCGTCTACGGCGATATCGGTACCAGCCCTCTCTATACCCTCAAAACTGTCTTCGATCCCACCCACGGACTGGCGCTCAACCAAGCCAATTTGCTGGGAATTATTTCCCTGATCTTCTGGAGCCTGACCCTGATCGTTTCGCTGAAGTACGTCAGCCTCGTGCTGCGTGCTGATAACCGCGGCGAAGGCGGGATCATGGCCCTGATGGCTCTCGCATTGAACTCAGTGCACAAGGCTGCCCCAAAAGCGCACTTCCCTCTGCTGCTGATCGGCACCTTCGGCGCTACCATGTTCTATGGCGACTCCGTGATTACCCCGGCCATTTCCGTGCTTGGCGCGATCGAGGGCCTGGAAGTCGCCGCTCCTGGCCTTGCGCAATACGTGGTGCCGCTGACCATCGTCGTCCTGGTCACGCTGTATTCCGTGCAGCGCCACGGCACGGCGGGCATCGGCCGTTTCTTTGGCCCGATCATGACGATCTGGTTCGGCGTGCTGGCCGCGATGGGCGTGGTGAATATCGTTGAAACCCCAGCCATTCTTTCGGCGCTGAATCCTTACCATGCCGTTATCTTCATGCGCGACAATGGCTTTATCGCGTTCGTCGCGCTGGGTGCCGTGGTACTGGCGATTACCGGTGCCGAAGCACTTTATGCCGATATGGGCCACTTCGGCAAAAAGCCAATCCGCATGGCCTGGTTCTGGGTTTGCTTCCCTTCGCTGATTCTGAATTACCTGGGACAGGGCGCGCTGCTCATCCGCAGCCCGGAAGCGATCTCCAACCCGTTCTTCAACCAGTTGGGCGCCTGGAGTGTCTATCCGCTGGTGGTGCTGTCCACCGCCGCTGCCGTGATCGCGTCGCAGGCCACGATTTCCGGTTCGTTCTCGATGACCAAGCAGGCGATTGCGCTCGGCATGCTGCCGCGCATGCGCGTGCAGCATACCTCCGCCAGTGAGATTGGCCAGATCTATATCCCGGTCGTGAACTGGCTGCAGCTTATTGTGGTGCTGATTGCCGTGATCAGCTTCAAGAGCTCGGACAACCTGGCCAGTGCCTACGGCATTGCGGTGACTGCGACCATGTTCGCCACCACCATCCTGACTTTCTTTGTAATCCGCTATCGCTGGCACTTGCCGCTGGTGGTGTGCTTTGCTGCAACCGGCTTCTTCATCGTGATGGACGTGATGTTGTTCTCGTCTTCCGCACTGAAGCTGTTCCACGGCGGCTGGTTCCCGCTGCTGCTCGGTACCGCGCTGTTCACCACTATGCTGACCTGGCGCACCGGCCGCGAGCTGGTATTCAAGAACCTGGAAAAGCACGCTATCCCGCTGGAAGACTTCCTGAACTCCCTGTTCATGGCGCCGCCAACCCGCGTGCCGGGTACGGCGGTGTTCCTGCGTGGCGAGAGCGATGGCGTGCCGCACGCGCTGCTGCACAACCTGTCGCACAACAAGGTGCTGCATGAGCGCGTGGTGTTCTTCACCGTGCACATCGTGGAAGAGCCTTATGTGCCGCCTGCGGAACAGGTGCGCGTCACGGCCCTGGGCCATGAGTGCTACCAGCTCAACATCAATTACGGCTTCAAGGACGAGCCGGACGTGCCGGCCATCATGGCCCTATGCGAAGAAAAAGGCCTGAAGTTCGAGATGATGGAAACTTCCTTCTTCATTGCGCGCCAGACCGTGATCTCGTCGCCGGGCGATGGCATGGCGCCGTGGCGCGAGCACTTGTTCGTTGCCATGTCGCGCAATGCCCGCGCCGCGGCCGACTATTACCAGATCCCGCCAAACCGCGTTATCGAACTCGGCACGCAAGTGGAAATATAATTTGTAACGGATCTTGCTACATATTCAGGTGGGGTTTAACGGTCTGATAAACTTCTGCTCCGTTACCCCCAATTTGACGAATAGGCAAGATTGAAATGAAGAACTCGATGTTCAAGGCAATCGCCACCTTGGCGTGCGCCGTGGCCCTGGCGGCCTGCGGCGGCGGCCCGAAGAATAACGAAGCCCCGCTGCCACCGCAGCCTGCATACGCAGTAGTCGTGGACACCGTGCCGCCGGCGCCAGGACCGGTAGTCGCATCCGGCGACCTGGTCACATTCCGCTACAAGGGCTGGCTTTACGACGAAACCAAGGCTGATAAGAAAGGCGATCCATTCGAGAGTTCTGTCGTCGACAATGTGGATAGGCCAATTACCATGACGGTCGGCGTCGGAGCCCGTATTGCGGGCTGGGACAAGGCCCTGACCGGCATGAAAGCGAAGGGTACGCGCCTCGTCATCATCCCGTCGAACATGGCTTTCGGTCCAGCGGACGTCAAGGATTCCACTGGCAAGGTGATCGTTCCAGCCAATACTTCCGTTGTATATGAACTGACGGTAGAAAGCTTCAGCACGCTGCCATCGCCGATTCCGCCGCAGCCGGCCTTCACCAAGACTGACCTGCAGGCTGGCACGGGCGCGGCTGCCGCTGCCAAGAACCTGGTGAGCATCAAGTACACCGGCTACCTGTACGACAGCACAAAGCCTGATAATGCCTACAAGGGCGCAGAATTCGACCGCTCGGACGTCCCGTTTGCCTTCCTGCTGGGTGTGGACAGCCGCATCGCGGGCTGGGACCAGGGCATCGTCGGCATGCAGGTAGGCAGCAAGCGCAGGCTCTTGATTCCGGCCAGCATGGCATGGGCGCAGTATGGCCTCAAGGACAACGCAACGGGCATGTTCCGCGTGCCGCCGAGCACCGCCGTCGTGTATGAAATTGAGGTGACCGGCATCAACGCTACGCCGCCGGCACAGACCGCACAGCCGGAATTCAAGGTGATCGACGTCGTCGTGGGCAGCAACGCCTCCCTGGTAGCCGCCACCGGCAACATCCTGACCGTGCACTACTCCGGCTACCTGTACGATGAGAGCGTGACTGACAAGCGCGGCCTGCGTTTCGACACGTCCCTCACCACCGGTCTCCCGCTGTCCGTTACGCTGGGGGCGAATGCGGTCATCAAAGGCTGGGAACAAGGCCTGGTGGGCGTAAGGGCTGGCGGCAAGCGTACCCTGATCATTCCGGCCAGCTTGGCTTACGGCTCGGACGGTAAGGGCAGCATTCCAGCGAACGCTCCGCTGATCTTCGATATCGAAGTGACATCCGTTTCCGCCGCCAAGTAATCGGGCGGGACCTGCATAAAAAACGGCCTTAGGGCCGTTTTTTTTCTTAGCGCAGCATCTCCAGGTGCGGGATGCCATCCTCGTCATACGGCTCGCCAACGGCTTTGAAGCCGAAGCTGCCATAGAACTTTTCCAGGTGAGCCTGGGCGCCGATGCGGATGCGGTGGCCAGGATGCAGCGCCTCGGCGTTGCGGATGCCTTCGGCGATCAACTGCCGGCCGGCGCCATTGCCGCGTGCAGCCTGCGTGGTCAGCACACGGCCCAGCGACATTTCAGGGTATTTGATGCCCGGCGCGATGCAGCGCAGGTACGCAGCAAGTGAGCGCTTGCCTTCAACAATTTGCCAGCCGAGCAGGTGATGGGCGGCCTGGTCGTAGCCATCCATATCGGAGTAAAAGCACTGCTGTTCGATCACGAAGACCTCTTGCCGCTGCCGCAGCATTTCATAGAGGTCTGCGTTGGGAATGCTGTTGAAGTCCAGCCACTGCCATTCAATCATTGGTCGCCTCGCATGATGGGAGGCGACCATTTTATGCCAGCTTATTGATCGATGCGGATCTCGCCATTGCGGATGGCCAGGGCCAGCTCGGCTTTCACTTCGGCGCGGGTCTTGCCGCGGGTAGGGGCCGCAAAGTCCAGCGGATACAGTTCGCCGTTCAGGATTTCACCACGGCGCAGGGCGGCGATGGTCTCAGCCTTTACTTCCGCGCGGGTTTTGGTCGACACAAAACTGTTGTCGGACTGGTAGCCTTCGCCACTGTTGGTGTCAGCTGGCGCTGCCTGGGCGGCAGTGGAGAGGGCCAGGGCGGCGGAAGCGATGATGGTTGCAAATGCTTTCATGATATTTCTCCTCTTGGGTGGGCCCGGCCGCCTTTGCTGCCGGGCCCTTGCTTGTTTATACGATAGTCAGGGTGACGTCGATGTTGCCGCGTGTCGCGTTCGAGTAAGGGCACACGATGTGCGCGGCATTCACCAGTTTTTCTGCGGTGGCGCGATCTACGCCTGGCAGGGAGATCTTCAATTCCACTTCGATGCCGAAGCCGGTCTCGATCGGGCCGATGCCGACGGTGGCGTTGATCGAAGCGTCAGCCGGGACGGCGATCTTGTCGCGGCCGCCAACGAACTTCAGTGCGCCGATGAAGCAGGCCGAGTAGCCGGCCGCAAACAGCTGTTCCGGGTTGGTGCCGAATGCGCCATTGCCGCCCAGTTCTTTTGGAGTGGTCAGCTTGACGTCCAGGGCGCCGTCGCTGGAGACGGATTTGCCTTCGCGGCCGCCGGTGGAGGTTGCGTTTGCGCGGTACAGGATGTTGGAGATCTTTGCCATGATGATTATTCCTTTTCGTGAGTAGTGAGCGATTAACTAGCGTGCTATTTGTTTCCAGCTTCCGGGGCGATGTTTGCTGCCCATGTGCACACTATAGATAGTGTGCGATTTAATTGCAAGCTATTTTTAAAAAATTTTTCGCTCATCTCGAACTCACTCGGTTTGAGCCAGCAGTTGCTGGATCCGCGCTTCGGTTTGTTCGTACTGCCCTTCACCGAAGTGGGTGTACACCACCTGGCCCTTCTTGTTGACTAAATAGAAAGCTGGCCAGTAGCGGTTGTTGTACGCATTCCAGGTAGCGTAGCGGTTGTCCTGCGCGACTGGATAACGTATGTCGAACCGCTTCAGGGCGGTGCGCACATTCTCGGTCTTGCGCTCGAAAGCGTACTCTGGCGTATGGACGCCGACCACGACCAAGCCCTTGTCTTTGTATTTGTCGTGCCACTGCACGACATGGGACAGGGTGTTGATACAGTTTATGCAGTCATAGGTCCAGAAATCAACCAGTATCACCTTGCCACGCAGTTGTTTCATCGTCAGCGGTTCGCTGTTCAGCCATTGGGTAATGCCGCTGAATTCGGGGGCTTCGAACGGGGCCGTTGCTGCACTCGCGCCGGCGCTGGCGCCAATCAGGGTTGCCGCGGCAGCCAGGAATTTCAGGTAGTTCTTCATAATCACAGTCCTTTCAGGGTTGGGAGGTGTTGGGCGGCCCAGGAATAGGCCAGGGTGTCGTATTGCAGGTATATCGCGATGGCGGTAGCCACTACCAGGGCGCCGAATACTTGCTGCAGGCGCTCGGCGTGGCGGGCCACGGAGCGCACGCGCTGGGTGGCGTATTGGCCGCCGTAGATAATCCCGAGCATGGGCACGGCGGCGCCGATGGCATACAGGGTCAGCAGCAGGGCCGACCAGGCCGGATCCTGCGCCTTCACCACCAGCACCAGGATGGAGGCCAGCACCGGCCCGGCGCACGGCGTCCAGACTGCCCCCAGCGATACGCCGAGCAGGAAGGCGCCGCCATTGCTGCCGTCGTCTTCGCGTGGCGTGCTGCTGGCGCTGCGGCCCGGCAGGCGTGCAATCAGCCATTCATAAGGCGCCGGCCAAAGGCGGAACAGGCCGGACAGGGCGAGCAGGGCGATGGCGGTGTTGCGCAGTACTTCCTGCGCCACTTCGATCTTGGCCGAGACCACGCCCAGCAGCATGGCGAAGCTGGCAAAGCTCAGGATGAAGCCGGCCACGATGAACAGCGGGCGGCGCCGGTTGCGCTGGTTGACGCCGGAGCCCAGCAGGATAGGCAGCATCGGCAGCACGCAGGGCGAAGCGATGGTCAGCAGGCCGGCCAGGAAGGCCAGCGGAGTGTCGAGCGGGTTGGTCATGGTCAGCTCCGTGTTTTGGAATGACTCCATTGGACCGCTGCCAGGTATCCGGCATATTTCGCAGCACCCCCTCGTGTGCAATGTTTTGTGTACCTGCTCCGGCTGTACACACTGGGATACAAATCTCTGCCGGGCATTGGGTATCATGGCTTCATGGAAAACCAAGACCACATCCTGATCGTTGACGACGACCGCGATATCCGCGAGTTGATCGGCGCCTATTTACAGAAAAATGGCCTGCGCACCTCGCTGGCAGCCAACGGCCGTCAGATGCGTGCCGTGATCGAGGAAGACACGCCCGACCTGATCGTGCTGGACCTGATGCTGCCCGGCGAAGACGGCCTGGCGCTGTGCCGCGACCTGCGCGCAGGCAAGCACAAGGCAATCCCGGTGCTGATGCTGACCGCGCGAAACGACGAAACCGACCGCATCATCGGCCTCGAAATGGGCGCCGACGATTACCTGCCCAAGCCTTTCGCCGTGCGCGAACTGCTGGCGCGCATCAACGCCGTGCTGCGCCGCACGCGCATGCTGCCGCCGAATATGCAGGTCAACGAATCGGTGCCGATGCTGGCCTTCGGCGACTGGCGCCTCGACACAGTCGCGCGCCACCTGCTCGATGCCGACGGCACGCAAGTCGCGCTAAGCGGCGCCGAATACCGCCTGCTGCGCGTCTTCCTCGACCATCCGCAGCGCGTGCTGACGCGCGACCAGCTGCTGAATCTGACCCAGGGCCGCAATGCCGACCAGTTCGACCGATCGATCGACCTGCTGGTGAGCCGCGTGCGCCAGCGCCTGCGCGACACGGCGCGCGAACCGCGCTACATCAAGACCTTGCGCAGCGAAGGCTATGTCTTCTCGGCCGCTGTCACGCTGTCGGCAGGCGAGCCATGATGCGCCTGCATTGGCCGCGCAGCCTGTTCGCGCGCCTCGCCTTGCTGCTGTGCCTGGGCGTGGCAGTCGCGCAAGGCTTGTCGTTCTGGCTCACCATGCGCGAGCGGAACGAGGCCACCACCAATATGATGATGGGCTATATCGAGCGCGAGGTCACGACATCGGTTGCCTTGCTCGACGCCTTGCCTGCTGCCCAGCGCGCGCAATGGCTGCCGCGCCTCGCACGCCGCAGTTACGAGTTCCGGCTGGAAGAATGCGACGAAACGCTGCCGCACCTGGACGTGCTCGAAGCTAATGCGGTGCGCTCGTTCGAAGAAGGCGTAGGCAAGCAATACAAGCTGACCGTGCACCAGATTATCGGCGAGCACGAGCGCTATCAGGTGCACCTGCGCTTGAGCGATGGCATGCCGCTGACGATCGATTTCCGCCCGATGCGCACCGTGCCGATGTCGCCCTGGTTCGGCGCCCTCATGGCGGCGCAGCTCGCAGTGTTTGCCTTGTGCTGCTGGCTCGCAGTGCGCCTGGCAACGCGCCCGCTCGCGCAGCTTGCCTCGGCCGCGGACGCGCTTGGTCCCGATATGCAGGGCGCCCACCTGCCCGAAAACGGGCCATCAGAAGTGGCACGTGCTGCGCGCGCATTCAACGCCATGCAGCAGCGCATCGCCGGCTATATGGCGGAGCGCATCCAGATCCTCGCCTCGATCTCGCACGACCTGCAGACGCCGATCACGCGCATGCGCTTGCGCGTCGACATGATGGATGACGAAGCGCAGCAGTCGAAGCTGCGGCAGGATTTGCAGGCCATGGAGCAGCTGGTGAAAGAAGGCGTAGCGTATGCGCGCACCCTGCACGGCACTTCCGAAGCGGCCACGCGCATTGATCCGGATGCACTGCTCGACAGCATGGTGCACGACTACACCGACGCCGGGCAGGACGTCACCCTGCATGGCGCGGTTGGCCACGCGATGGAACTGCGCCCGCAGGCGCTGCGCCGCGTGCTGGGCAACCTGATCGACAATGCGCTCAAGTTCGGCGGCAGCGCCGAAGTGCACGTTGAGCGGGCGGACGGCGCAGGTTCTGATCGCGGCGGCATCGTGGTCAAGGTGCTCGATCGTGGCCCCGGCATCCCGGCCGAATCGCTGCAGGCGGTCTTTGAGCCTTTCGTGCGGCTGGAATCTTCACGCAGCCGCGAGACCGGCGGCACCGGTTTGGGCCTGGCGATTGCGCGCCAGCTGGCAACTGCGATGGGCGGCAGCCTGACGCTGCACCAGCGCGAAGGCGGCGGCCTGGAAGCGCGGCTGGCGCTGCCCGGCTAAGCCTAGATCATCGCGCAGTCGAAACCTTCCAGCACGTTGACGATATTGGTACCCAGCTCGCGCAGCGGCGTGCCGCCTTCGAGCTGGAAGGTGGTGGGAAAGCCAAGCCAGGCAAGGCGCTCGCCAAGACGCAGGAAGTCGGCCGGCGCCAGTCCAAAGCCGCCATGCTGTTCGCCATGGAAGATATTGCCGCCAAGTGCCACGACCAGCGCCTCCGGCCGGTACATGGACAAGCGCACGCAAGCCGTTTCCAGCGCAGCAAACCAGGCCTGCGCATTGGCGCCCGGCGCCAGCGGCAAGTTGACGTTGTAGCCAAGGCCTGCGCCGGCGCCGGTTTCGTCGGCATGGCCGCAAAAGAAAGGGAAAGCGTGGCGCGGGTCGGCATGGATCGACAGGCAAAGCACGTCGGCCCGTTCGTAGAAAATCCCTTGCGCGCCATTGCCATGCTGGTAGTCGAGGTCGAGGATCGCAACCCTGGACATCCCGTCATCCAGCAGGTGCTGGGCGGCCAGGGCCGCATTATTCAGGTAGCAGTATCCGCCGCAGAAATCGGCACCTGCATGATGGCCCTGCGGCTGCGTCAGCACAAAGCTGGCGCGCTCCCCGACGCGTAGAGCATGTGCCGCATTGACCGCGCAGTCTGCGCCGCCCTTTGCTGCGCTCCAGGTGCCGGCGCCAATGCCCGTCACGGTATCCATCGAATACAGGCCAAGCCGGGCCAGGAAATCTTCCGGTTCGATATCGGTGCGCATGGTGCGTACCGCCAGCTGCCTTGGGGCGACGACCGGCCAGCCAGCGAACTCTTTCTGCGCCTGCGCTTCGCTCCACGCGTTGCGCAGGAATGCCAGGTAGCGCGGGCTGTGCGTGCGCTCAAGTGCCGTCAGCGGCACGCTTTGTGGAGTAACGATCTGGCCCAACCCGCGCCGGCCCAATTCGGCCTGCACGGCTTTCACCCGATGGTCGCTGCCGCCGGGCTGCTGCGCGTGCTGTTCGTTAAAGAAGGTGAGCAAGGGTCAGGTGCAGTGGTTCGGGCACAAGTTGCTGGCGCGGTAGGCCTTGACGTAATCGTCGAAACTGCCGGTCTGGGTGCGCTCCAGCTCTTCCTGTTCAGCGATGGAGACGCGTGCCATTTCATCGAAGCGCGCCACGTCTTCCGCGCTCGGCGGATGGCTGCGGAAATATGCTGCATGCTTCTCGCTCTGGTGCAGGCCGAAAGCCATGAACGACTTGCCGTTCTCGCGCAGCGCCTGCAGCACGCGTGCCGACGGCGTCAGTTCCGGATCGTGCAGCTTGGCCACCTGCGCCTCCAGCGCAGCCATGTGTTCGCGGCCGCCGTGTTCACGGTCCAGCAGTTCCGCGACCGGCTTGAAGCGCTCCATCAGTTCCAGGCCCCATTGCTTGAGCGTGATTTCCGCGCCATCGCGGGTCAGGGTCAGGCCTGGACGGCGGCCTTCCTTCACCGTGCGCGCGAAATTACGCGCCAGCAGTTCGCCATGCTCCGGCGTGATCAGCGGGCTTTCTTCCAGCGCGGTGAACAGCAGGAACACGTCGAGGAAGCGGCCTGTTTGCACATTGATGCCGACCGGCTCGAACGGATCCACGTCCATGCAGCGCACTTCGATGTACTGCACGCCGCGGTTGCACAGCGCCTGGATCGGGCGCTCGCCGGTATTGATCACGCGTTTCGGACGGATGGTCGAGTAGTACTCGTTCTCGATCTGGATCACATTGGTCGACAACTGGACCCACTCGCCATTCACCTTGGTGCCGATCTTCGCATACGGCTCGTAAGGCTGATTGACCGCCTTGGTCAGCGTGGCCACATAGGAATCCAGGCTGTTCTCGTGCGGATGCAGGCCGGACTGCGCCTCGTTCTGGTAACCCAGGTCGCTCATGCGCAGGCTGGTCGCATACGGCAGGTAGAGCGTATCGCCGGACAGTTTTTCCAGCTTGTGCGGGCGGCCGCGCAGGAAGCCCTCGGCCAGCGCCGGCGAAGCGCCGAACAGGTACATCAGGAGCCAGCTGTAGCGGCGGAAATTGCGGATGGTCGCCAGGTAGGCTTCCGACTGGTAGGCCTTCGGCGTGACGTTGGTCGCGCCCTCGTTTTGAGCCAGGATGCGCCACAGGCGCTCGTCCAGCGAATAGTTGTAATGGATGCCGGCGATGCATTGCATTGCCTTGCCATAGCGCAGGGCCAGGCCGCGGCGGTACACGTGCTTCAGCATGCCCAGGTTCGATTTGCCGTACCACGCGATCTCGATGTCTTCCTCGGCCGGCAGCTCGCAAGGCATGGACTGGCTCCAGATCAGCTCATCGCCCAGTTTGGTGTAGCTGAAACGATGGATCGCATCCAGCCGCTCCAGCGTGGTCGCGATGTCGTGCTCCGCCGGGGTGATGAATTCCAGCAGCGTTTCCGCGTAGTCGGTGGTGATGTGCGGATGCGTCAGGGCCGAGCCCAGGGCCAGTGGATGGGGCGTATGCGCCAGGTGGCCATCCGCTTGTACACGCAAGGTTTCTCGCTCAATGCCGCGCAGGCCGCCACCGAGCACCGCACGGTGCTGATCGTCGGCCAGCAAGGCCAGGCGGCGAGTCAATAGATTGGACAATTTGCTTCCTTTCCGATGCAGCAAATCAAATTGGTGCGAGATTAACCGAAAACCGAAAAGCGCGTACGATGACCGCCAAAAACGGCCCGGAAGCCGCATGTTGCCGTATTTTACCCGGCCCGGCGACGGCCGCCGCTGACCCGTTCGATGCCGGCCAGGTCTTGCCAGCTTTGCACATCAGTGTAACCGGATGACAACAGCAGCGCGCGCACCGCGGCCGACTGGTCATAGCCATGTTCCATCAGCAGCCAGCTGCCCGGCGCAAGCTTGGCGGGAGCGCCGGCAATGATGGTGCGCAGGGCGCTCAGGCCATCCGCGAAATCGGTCAGCGCACCGCTAGGCTCGAACCGCAAGTCGCCTTCCGACAGATGGCGGTCGCCATCCGCGATATAAGGCGGGTTGGAGACAATCAGGTCGAACTGCTCGCCCTCCACCGCGCTGTACCAGTCGCTGTGCAGGAAGCGCACGTTGGCGTTGTTGCGCTGCGCATTGCGGCTGGCCACAGCCAGCGCCTCCTGGCTCACGTCCAGCGCCGTCACGCTGGCATCCGGCCGGCTGTGGGCAATGGCCACGGCAATAGCGCCGCTGCCGGTGCCCATGTCCAGCACTTTGCCGCGCGGCGGCAGGCGCACCAATGCCAGCTCCACCAGCAGTTCCGTATCGGGACGGGGAATGAGTACCGCCGGCGTGGTTTCAAAATCGAGGCCGAAGAATTCGCGCTGGCCGACGATATACGCCACCGGCTCGCCATCATGTCGACGCTGCAGCAGGGCCGCCACACGCGCCGCCTCCTCCGCGTCCAATACGCGCTCGGTTTGCGTAATCAATGCCGTGCGGCTGATGCCCAGCGCATGGCAAATAAGGATGCGCTGGTCGACCGGATCGAGCAGAGGCTTGCGCTGCAAAGCGCCAAGCGTGATGCCGGCCGTGACCTGGTTTTTCATGCACGTTTGCGCAGCACCAGCCACGCAGTGACGATGGCTAGGATGCCGAACCAGATGCAAGACCACATCGGGATCACCAGGCCCAGCACTTTTTCATTCGCGTCCTGGCACAAGCCTTCCGCGTAGAACAGCCAAGGCAGGTATTCCGAGGTCGGGATCTTGTTCAGCATCGTCTCCATCGGATCGATACCGCAGGACAGGCCAGGGTGGGCGAGCACCCACAACTGCTTGATCGCCACGCCCATGCCGCCCAGCGCAGCCAGCAAGCCAACACCAGCCGCGATCTTCGGCTTGGAGGTAAAGGCCCCAATCAAGGCCGCAAAGCCGATCGCGATGAACAGGTAGCGCTGGATCACGCACAGCGGACAAGGCATCAGGTACATCACATGCTGCAGATACATTGCCGCGCCGATCATGCCAAAGCTCACAAAGGCGATCGCCAGCAGTACGTTACGGTTGCTCATCGTCATCAAGTTGTCAGGGTTAAAAATCCGCCCAATTCTCGCACAAAGCGAAATTAAATGGGGACGTACCCCATTTATCTAGAACCAGCAAAAAAATGGGGTACGTCCCCATTTAATTAGTCGCCGAGGGCGGCCAGTTGCTCGGCCTGGTGCTCGGTGGTCAGGGCGGTGGTCAGTTCGTTGAGGTCGCCGTCCATGATCATGTCCAGCTTGTACAGCGTGAGATTGATGCGGTGGTCGGTCATGCGCCCTTGCGGGAAGTTGTAGGTGCGGATGCGCTCGCTGCGGTCGCCGGAGCCGATCAGGCTCTTGCGGGTCGCCGCTTCCTTCGATTGCTGTTCGCGCAGCTGCACGTCCTTGATGCGCGCTGCCAGCACTTTCATCGCGGAGGCCTTGTTCTTGTGCTGCGAGCGGTCGTCCTGGCATTCCACCACGATGCCCGAGGGCAGGTGGGTAATGCGCACAGCCGAATCGGTCTTGTTGATGTGCTGCCCGCCGGCGCCGGAGGCGCGGAAGGTGTCGATGCGCAGGTCGGCCGGGTTGATGTGGACGTCTTCCACCTCATCGGCCTCCGGCATCACCGCTACGGTGCAGGCCGAGGTGTGGATGCGGCCCTGGGTTTCGGTCGCCGGCACGCGTTGCACGCGGTGTCCGCCCGATTCGAACTTCAGCTTGGAGTAGGCGCCATTGCCGATGATGCGTGCAATCACCTCGCGGTAGCCACCCAGGTCGCTTTCCGATGCCGATACGATTTCCACTTGCCAGCGGTTGCGCTCCGCATAGCGCGTGTACATGCGCAGCAGGTCACCGGCAAACAGGGCCGATTCATCGCCGCCAGTACCGGCGCGGATTTCGAGGAAGATGTTGCGCTCGTCGTTTTCATCCTTCGGCAGCAGCATCTTCTGCAAATCCAGTTCCAGCCCGCCCAGGCGCGCCTTGCCGTTTTCGATTTCTTCCTGCGCGAATTCCTTCATGTCCGGATCGGACAGCATGGCTTGCGCTTCATCGATATCGGACAGAACCTGCTGGTAATCCTTGTACAGCGCGACCAGCGGCTGCAGTTCGCTGTGCTCGCGCGTCATCTTGCGGTAGCTGTCCATATTCGACGTGGCGCCTTCGGACATCAGCAGTTCGTCCAGTTCGACAAGGCGGTTTGCCAATTGGTCCAGCTTGGCCAGCATTGATGGTTTCATACGTTCCTGAATTCGAGGGGGTAACACGGATAGCCGCAGCAAGCGGCAGGAGGGAGCTGGCGCCGCTAACGGCGGCCGCGGAACAATTGTGGCAGCAGTTCGGCCAGTTGGGCGCGCTCGTCGCCCTGAGCCCGGTGCAGCGCTTGCTGCGGGCCGTGCATGAATTTGGCGGTCAGGCCTTTGGACAGCGCTTCCAGCACCGCGTCGACCGATTCACCCTTGGCCAGCAGCTTGCGTGCGCGTTCCAGTTCCAGCAGGCGAATCGTTTCGCCATTTTCCTGCAGGCCCTGGATCACCGGCACCACGGCGCGGTCGTCGATCCAGTGCATGAAGGACTGCACGCGGGTCTCGATAATCGCTTCGGCCTGCGCCACGGCAGCCTGGCGATTCTCCATGCCGGTCTGCACCACTTTGCCCAGGTCGTCCACGGTGTAGAGGAAGACGTCGTTCAGGCGGCCCACTTCCGGCTCGATATCGCGCGGCACGGCCAGGTCGACCATGAACATCGGTTTGTGGCGGCGGGCCTTGACGGCGCGTTCCACCATGCCCAGCCCGATCAGCGGCAGCGAAGAGGCGGTGCAGGAAATGACGATATCGTATTGCTGCAGCTGGTTGCCCAGTTCGGCCAGGCGCATGGCCTTGCCGTTGAAGCGATGCGCCAGCGCTTCGCCGCGTTCCATGGTGCGGTTGGCTACGGTGATCGATTTCGGGTTCTGCGCCGCAAAGTGCGTGGCGCACAGCTCGATCATTTCGCCGGCGCCGATGAACAGCACGTGCTGCTCGGAGATTTTGTCGAAAATGCGCTGCGACAGGCGCACTGCCGCTGCGGCCATCGACACGCTGTGCGCGCCGATTTCGGTCGTGCTGCGCACTTCCTTGGCAACCGAGAAGCTACGCTGGAACAGCTGGTGCAGGTAGGTGCCCAAACCGCCCGCTTCATCGGCGGTACGGATCGCATCCTTGATCTGGCCCAGGATCTGGGTCTCGCCCAGCACCATCGAATCCAGGCCGGAAGCGACGCGGAAAGTATGGCGCACGGCATCGTGCTGCGGCAGCATGTACAGGTGCGGGCGCAGCTCGGAGTAATTCAGTTTGTGGAAGTCGGCCAGGAATTGCGCGCCCGCGTCGAGCGGGTTGGCGGCATTGCTGGCCGCGTACAGCTCGGTGCGATTGCAGGTGGACAGGATGGCTGCCTCGTCGCCGCCTTTCGAATCCGCGCAGGCGAACCAGTTGCGCGCTGCCGCGACTGCCGTCCCCAGCTGCTCAGGCGCGAACGCCAGCCGTTCGCGCAGCGCGACGGGTGCAGTGGTGTGGTTGAGGCCGACGGCGAGAAGTTGCATCTTGGTCCAGACGGAAGATTCCAGACGCCATTATACCTTGAGCCGGTTTCGCTCTCAGGAGCCCAGCTTTTCCAACCGGTAGCCGTAGCTGTACACCGGCACCAGGCGGAAGCCGTTTTCTGGTTTCAACTGCAATTTATTGCGGACACGGGAAACGTGGGTGTCCATCGTGCGTGACGGAACCTCAGTCTCGCGAATCCACACCGCTTCGTGGATGTAGGCGCGCGAAAGCGGCCGGCCAATGTTGCGGAAAAACAGCAGCGCCAGGTAAAACTCTTTGTGGGTGACGTCCAGTACTTGCCCATCCATCAACAAGCGGCCAGGACGGGTTTCGAAGACGTATTGGCCGAATTGCAATTGTTCGGCACCGTTCTGGCTTGGGTAAGCCAGGCGCAACTGGGCCTGGACGCGCGCCACCAGTTCGGCACGGCGCAGCGGCTTGACCAGGAAGTCTTCGGCCCCAACCGTCAGGCCGGCCACGATATCGTCTTCGCCGGAACTGGTGGTCAGGAACATCACGGGGCCGTTTTCAGGTAGTTTTTCGCGGGCCTTGCGAACCACCTCGGCAGGATCCATATCGGTAACCTGCCAGTCGAGAATCAGCATGTCGACGCTGTCCTTGCGCATATTGGCCAGCAAGTCCTTGGCCGTCTGGTAGCCATGGCAGGCATGACCAGCGGAAGTCAGGACCTGGCAGATCAGGTCCGCCTGGCTTCGGTCAGCAT